>Ga0209430_1000267_pt1 | contig 59253 bp, 53 predicted proteins | sample BarGraIncub1133A_FD_184504 | JGI IMG/M metagenome (GOLD analysis project Ga0209430, IMG submission 184504) | Arctic peat soil microbial communities from Barrow, Alaska - Barrow Graham LP Incubations 11-33A (SPAdes) (version 2) | ecosystem: Environmental > Terrestrial > Soil > Wetlands > Peat... | reverse complement strand
GACTGAGAAATTGTACCGGGTTCTTTCTGATCTTGTCAAGTTTTAATCCCATAGTTATTGTGCCTATGGGTCACAAATATATGTAAAAGAACGTAATAACAATTTATTCTGTATAATGTCTACTGAAAGAATTCCCCTTCCTTCCATGTTTTCCTCATCCCAATAATCATACGGGGTCGATGGTATAATAACCGCTTTTGAACCATTATCTTCAATTGCTAACGACAATGCCAATGCAATCCCGTTTATTTTCGAAAGAATCATTTCTTCAATTGCTGAATAAGGAATGATATTATCAGCATTTAAAGGACCATCCGGAATCCGGCAGGCAATTGAAATCACCGATTTTGTATCCTTAAATACATCCTGTGGATGGAATCCTTTAGGTGCATTTTCAAATCGATCGATTGATGCAATCCCGCAAAGATCAGCACCCAAATGGGTAGCTAAATTCTTAATTACATTTGATGTTATCATAGCTTTTTTACATTTGTAACTTACCAGTTTAAATAAATGGGTCATAAAAGGTCACTATTTATGGTTAGTTTATTACCTTACAAATTTAGTGTTTTATACAAACAGGAAAAGGTGATTCTGTCTTTTTTGGTTGTTTGAAATGAATATTAGCAATGGCAAATAAAAAGTTATTGTTATTTGGATCAAAGCAGACTTAAATCATTGGTAGCTGTCAGAAATTTGCCTAATTCTGTAGCTCTCTAATCTTAAAAAATGATTCAAATGAATGTATTAAGCGCTCAGGAATATATGGATCGTGAGGCCCGTTATGGCGCTCATAATTATCATCCGCTACCGGTGGTTTTGGAACGCGGCGAAGGTGTTTTTGTCTGGGATGTCGAAGGAAAGAAGTACTTCGATTTTCTATCAGCATATTCGGCTGTCAATCAAGGCCATTGTCACCCTAAAATTGTAAAAGCGCTGACCGATCAGGCTCAAAAACTGGCACTGACTTCCCGTGCTTTTTACAACAATGTACTCGGCGAATGGGAACAATACATGACCTCCTTATTCGGATATGACAAAATGTTGCCCATGAATTCGGGTGCCGAAGCCGACGAAACGGCGTTAAAACTGATTCGGAAATGGGCCTATAAAGTAAAAGGAGTGCCAAAAGGTGAAGCCAAAATCATTGTGTGCAATGGCAATTTTCATGGCCGCACCATCACCATTATTTCAATGTCGTCAGATCCTGATGCATACAACGATTACGGTCCTTACACTCCGGGGTTCATCAACATTCCATACAACGATGTAAAAGCTTTGGAAAAAGCACTGGAAGACCCCAATGTGGCCGGGTTTCTTGTTGAACCCATTCAGGCAGAAGCCGGAGTGTATGTTCCTGAAGACGGTTTTCTGCGGAAAGCGTTCGATTTATGCAAAAAACACAATGTGCTGTTTGTGGCCGATGAAGTACAAACCGGACTTGCTCGAACCGGGAAAATGCTGGCCTGCGATCATGAAGTTGTAAGACCTGATATTTTAATTCTTGGGAAAGCCATTTCTGGTGGGATGCTACCCGTTTCATGCGTTTTGGCCGACAACGAAATCATGCTGACCATCAAGCCGGGAGAACACGGATCGACTTACGGTGGAAACCCGATTGCAGCAAAAGTGGCCATCGCAGCCATGGAAGTAATCAGGGAAGAAAACCTAGCCGAAAATGCCGAAAAAATGGGTAAAATATTCAGGAAGAAATTGCGGTCAATTGATTCAGAACTTATTGATATTGTGAGAGGAAAAGGTTTGCTGAATGCAGTGGTTATTAAACCTGTCAACGGAAAGACCGCCTGGGATGTTTGTGTTGCTCTGAAAAACAATGGTTTGCTGGCAAAACCAACCCACGAACATATTATCAGGTTTACTCCTCCACTTGTTATTACAGAAGAACAATTGCTTGAAGCGCTCGAAATCATTGAAATAACATTTGCTGAATTTGGGGTATAACGAATTGCGGTTGAATATATAAAGGCAACAGGATGTTTTGATATTTGCATCCTTTTGACTTAATTGTTTTTACATCCTAACCTGTGTGATTTATTTTCTTTTAACCCAATTTGCAGTTAATTGGATTGTTCCTTTAATTTGCTAAACTTTTGGCCGGTTGGATAGTTGAATTTTCGATGGATATTGGCTGGTATGGAACACGTCTGCAATAATTATGCACTCGTCTGTTACTTCATAAATTATTTTATAGCTCCATTTTGATACCGATCTGTAATTGCCCGGAACATCGGCAAGGTAATCTTCAATGGAAAACTTTTCGGGGAAATCGTTAAGGCTACGAGCCATATTTACCAGTTCCTTTTTGACTTTCCTTGCGGCCAGAACTGAATCTTCGGCAATATAGTCGTAAATGGCATCAAGCTTGTCTTTGGCCAGCCTGTCCCAACGAATGGTGAGCTTCTTTTTGCTTACCAATTTTCAACCTCCTTTTCAACGTCCTCCTGTGTTATAAAATTGCCCGACTTTACCCTCTTTGAAGCTGATGTAACCCTTTTGGCAAGTTCCTTCCGGGTTATAGGCGTGCCGTCAACATTATAGCCAATTGCCACGGATGCCTTATATTCCCTGCTCATCGCATAAACCATTTTTAAAAACCTTTCGTCGGCATGATCAATGTAGTTGTGAAGCTCTTCTTTTAATTCTGCTACTCCCATAATGTTTCTGTTTTTCACAAAAGTAACGATTTATTTTCTTTATGGATAAGCTTAACGGGGTGCAATTTATCCCGACTAGCCTTGTGAAGATTTCTCATCCATATTGGAAAACGAAGTAAAGAAATTCAGGTTAAAACGGTTTCTAATCCAAAAGGTTATGCAACATTGCCCCGAATAATGATGCCATATTTTAAAACCTCAAACGATAACGGATCGCTGTTATCGAAATCACTCTTCATAATAGGGTGTGGTTCAATCCTCAAATCAATTTTTCTCCTTAGTTTCATCATTTCAATTTGAGCATCAATTTTACAAATGATAATTTACTTTATTTGATAGATAACTTTAGTTATCTTTTAAATAACTTAAGTTATTTAGTTAGAAACTTAAGTAATCAGTCTAATTTCTTAAGTTATTTGTTGAGTAACTTAAGTTATCAGATATTTAACTCAAGATATTGGTTGTATAACTTAAGTTATTCTTCTGAAAACGATTCATTTCCATCTATGAAGGTCTTCAAAAGAATAAAAAGATGAAGATTAAGAGTCATTTTTCATGTATTTCAGGAAAGAGTGGGAACAATAACTGCGATAAATGTTGGAAAACAGTCTGATCGTCTAATCTTTCCACCATGCCACTATACTTTCCAAAACATTAATACACCTATTTACTACCGGCTATTCCATAATTCAGAATATCATAATTGCGTTCGTAGGCTGTTACAAACAAACCGCAATTCATGTACCCGCCTACCGGAGACAATCTTCGGAAATTAAAATCCATCTGTGTCAATTCCATCGGATATGTTGGCAAACAGTTTTTGAAATCTTTTCCATAACGGTATAGTGCGCTTAGGAAATAGTAGGCAACATCGAAGCCCTGATAACTGAACTGCGAAGGTTCGCCTGAAAATGTTTCGCGGTACTGGCTGACGAATCGGCGTATCAAAGGTTTGGTATAATCGACAAACGTGGGCGACAAATAACGCAACCTGACATGGTGGTAGTTCTCTGTCTGGATACTTTTCATTTTGGTCAGATTTGAAGTGCCGATCAAAACCACATTGTATTTTTCGGCAAGTGCATTCAGGTTGGTCACAGCAACGCTCACCTGAGCTTCGTTATCTGATGGAATAATAAAAATATTCTCACCAGTTTTGTCCAAAAGTGGGCTCAAATCATTCAGTCCTTGTTTCTGAAAACTGTATTCATGGAATAAATCTTTCTTCGTTTTTGACGATTGGCGGGCTGCAATTAGCTTTTCTTTTCCCAGTTCTGCCAGTTTTGCCTCCATCGAATTTGAATTTCCATTCATTGGTAACAGCACAAAATTTTTGTCAGCAAATTCTTTGGCTATGTAATCAGCGGTCTCTTCAATCTGGTACTCTTTCGATGGATTAACTTTGAAATAATAAGGATTATTTACTTCAAAATTACCATTGGGTGCCAGAGGTGAAACCATTGGAATTCTGTTTTTGGCGGCAAAAGAAGCCACAGATTCCTGCAATTCAGGATATACAGGCCCAATTATTAGATTCAACTCCCTAAACACGTCCAACTGCAACAAAGCATTGATCATTGTTTGGTTAGTAGCATCAAAAACATACAATTCGATGTTCATTCCTTTTTGTTGAAGGCTATCGATTGCAAGTACCGCTCCTTCATAAAATTCAAGGAATCCCTGAACATGCTGATCAATGTTCATTAAATTTACTACCGTAGTAGTAGAATCAGTAGTTACAACTGGCATTTTACTGATTGTTTTACTGAAATCTATTTTACTGAGAATATTTTCAGAAGGATTGATCTGATCGCTACCCTGAAGATTGAAAGGTAATATCAGTCCTACCTTGTATTTTTGGGTATTTGTGCCAGATATTGGAATGCAATCTCCTTGTTCAATTTCCTTAGTAGCCTCCACACCTATTTCATTGGGCTTCTTCACTATTTCATCCTTAATTACAGTAGCTGAATGCGTTGGAACCAATTCAGATGCTTGCCGAGTTTCCGTATTTGGTATTTTGATCTTCGTTCCGGTCTTCAGCCCATTTTTGAGCGAAGGGTTTATGATTATTAGCTCTTCCTGTGTTATCCCGTATTTTTGCCCCAAAGAATACAATGTTTCTCCGGCAACCACCGTGTGAATTTTATATTCGTTTCCTGACACGTTATTCGAAGTGGTTAATTCTCCGGTTTTGGGTTGACTGAGCAAAACAGTTGTCTCATCTTTCTTCACCGGAACCCTTAAAACTTGTCCCACGACTATTCCATTGGAGATTTCAGGATTGTACCTAATCAGTTCGTTGGCAGTTACGTCATATTGTTTTGCAATGGAAAAGATGGTTTGTTTCTTGATTACCTTGTGATAATAAAATTCGGGCTCAGTGGCAATGTTTTTAGCAGTTGTCTGTAACGGTTTCGTTTCTTCAACAGCTTTCTTAATTGGAATTTTTATCGTTGAACCGGCTTTCAAAATTGCAGTCAGATCAGGATTTGCTTTTTTCAATTCGGCTGGAGTTACTTTATACTTCTCGCAGATACTAAAAGTAGTTTCACCTTTTTTCACGGTATATATCAGGCATTTATCGCCCGAATTATCGATCTCTTTCTGAGAAAATCCAGATTGGGAATTCAGAATAAACACAGCGAAAAGACAAATTGAGATAAATAACTTCATGATTCCGAAAAGAATTAAATCAGTTTCAAAAGTAAGACAAATGTTGGTTCTAAAAAAGCAATTATCCAGGTTGAGAATTTTCCAGACATAATGGACTAAAAAAACATAGTTGCTAATTTAGATGTTTGTCTAAAGTAGCAACTACGTCAAATTTTTCAATCAGATGAAAAACAAACTTTCTAAAAAGTTTTTTCTCCAAAATATTTCATGAACTGAACCCGTTCCCAAGCCTGAGAAGAAGAAGCAGACTGACTCAGTGAACCTTTGAAATCGTCCAATGAAGCATAACCTTTCTGATCCATCCATGTGGATATCCCTTTATTCATCTGTGTGATAGCGCCAGGTCCTTCTCTGTAAACTACTGAGGCAATCTGCACTGCTGAGGCTCCTGCAAGCAAAAATTTTAAAGCTGTTTCAGTAGTATAAATTCCAGTAGTTCCAGCCATCTCGCAAGCCACACAACCCGATAAAATACCAATCCATCTCAACGGCAATTGGAAATCATGAGGAGAAGTTAAAACTTCGGCAGTAACAATTTCCTGATTATCCACATTAATATCAGGCGTGTAAAACCGGTTAAAGATTGTGATTCCGGAGATTCCTGTCAGCGCAAGTTTCTGAACGATTCCGGCCAGATTGGAGAAATAATGGCTTATTTTAATGCTTACCGGAATCTTTACAACCTGAAGCACTTTGCTGATGGTTTCGAAGTAAAACTGTTCGTTGGCTGAACTGGTTTTATCAAAATCAGACGGACATATAAACATATTCAGTTCTAGTGCGTCAGCACCTGCTTCTTCAAGCTTTCTGGCAAACAATGTCCATTCACCTGAACTAATACAGTTTACGCTGGCAACAATCGGAACTGTTGTTTTTGCTTTTACCTCAAAGATCAATTTGAGATATTTTTTGACATTTTCTTCTTTGATCACATAATCAAAATAATCAAGATATTCAGGATCAGCATGCATCGGGGACCGAAGGCTGAGTTCTTCCTGCAACTCATGATAAATCTCTTCCTCAAAAATTGATTTTAAAACAATTGCTCCTGCTCCGGCTTCGGCCAGTTTTAAAATTTGTTCTTTATTGCCGGTCATACTGCTGCTTGCTGCAATTACCGGACTTTTTAAATCGAGTCCGAAGAATCGTGTAGATATATTTGCCATAACAAAAGATTTAAAAGTAAAGTTAAAAAGATTAACGATCAAAGATTAACGATTAACGATTTTGTGATCTGATATACTTCGCTGATCGTTAATCGTTAATCCAAAATCTTAAATCATTTTTTTCGTTTTTCCTGCAAGTACTTATGCATTGATGCAGCAGCTTTTCGGCCATCGCCCATTGCCAGAATTACAGTCGCTCCTCCCCTGACGATATCGCCACCGGCAAACAGTTCCGGAATTGAACTTTGCATGGTTTCCTCGTTTACTTCGATGGTTCCCCATTTACTTACTTTCAGGGCTTTTACTTCGGAAGGGATCAGCGGATTTGGAGAAACTCCAACAGCAACCACCACCAGATCAACCGGAATATCATATTCTGAACCTTCTATCACAACTGGACGACGACGACCAGAAGCATCAGGTTCACCAAGTTCCATGCGTTGAATGCGCATCCGGTTCACTTTTCCTTTGGCATCAGCAAAGTATTCAACCGGATTGCCCAAATTGATAAATTCAATGCCTTCTTCTTCAGCATGATGAACTTCTTCAACACGGGCAGGCATTTCCTCACGCGAGCGGCGATAAATAATCATTGCTCTTTCGGCTCCGAGACGCTTTGCTGTGCGAACAGAATCCATGGCAGTATTTCCACCACCAATCACGGCCACATTCTTTCCTTTAATAATAGGCGTATCAAACGAATCGTTGGCAGCATTCATCAGGTTAACCCTGGTAAGGTATTCGTTCGAAGAAAGAATACCGTTAAAATTTTCGCCCGGAATACTCATAAACCGGGGAAGTCCGGCACCGCTTGCAACAAAGAAAGCTTCAAAACCTTCAGCTTTCAAATCATCAAAACTGGCCGTTTTGCCAACTATAAAATTGCGGACAAACTTAACCCCCATTTGTTCGAGATTGGTAAGTTCAACATCAACAATTTTATTTGGAAGCCTGAACTCAGGAATTCCATATTTTAATACACCGCCAATTTCGTGCAAAGCTTCGAAAACAGTCACATCGTAGCCAAATTTTATCATATCGCCGGCAAATGAAAGCGAGGCTGGCCCCGAACCAACCGCAGCCACTTTAATTCCATTCGGAGCTGCAACTTCAGGAACTGACGTAGAACCGCTTTCGCGCTCGAAATCGGCCGCAAAACGTTCCAGATGGCCAATTGCTACAGGCTCTTTCTTTAGTTTTTGTGTATAAAAACAAGAGGCTTCGCATTGTTTTTCCTGAGGACAAACACGACCGCAAACAGCCGGAAGCGCTGAAGTTTCTTTCAGCGTTTTTGCTGCCTCAAGGAAATCACCCTTTTCAATATATTTGACAAACTTAGGGATATTGATGCTTACCGGACATCCGTCGATGCAAGTTGGATTTGGACAATCGAGGCAACGGGAAGCTTCTTCCTGAGCCTGTGCAGCGCTCAAACCCATATTTACTTCCCGGTCCTGATATTTAATACGTTCGAACGGATCCATCTCTGGCATCCGAACCCTTGTTTTGTTTGTCCTATCTTTATTTGGTGTTTTTTTTCTTAACTCGGTACGCCATTCTTTTTCGCGTTCAATCTGAAGATATTCTTTGTTTGTTGACATTTCTTTCTGTTTAATTGAATTACAAATACCGTTCGTAGGCCAGTTTTTCTTCATCGGAATATCCGCCAAGACGCATAATTAACTCGTCGAAATCAATCTGGTGTGAATCAAATTCAGGACCATCGATGCAGGTAAACAAGGTGCGTCCACCAACACTAACACGGCAGGCACCACACATTCCGGTTCCATCGACCATGATTGCATTCAGACTCGACTGAGTTGGAATCTCATATTTTTTGGTGAGTAATGAGGTAAATTTCATCATCACTGCCGGACCAATGGCAATACACTCGTTCACAGTTTCCCGCTGAATAACCATCTCTGCACCTGCGGTTACCAAACCTTTGGTTCCATAAGAACCATCATCGGTCATCACAATTACTTCATCCGACCATTTCCGGATTTCATCTTCAAGAATAATGAGGTCTTTGTTTCTTGCAGCCATAATGGAAATGACCCGATTTCCGGCTTTTTTGAACGCTTCAACAATTGGCAACATAGGAGCAACTCCTACCCCACCACCACAAGCCAAAACAGTTCCGACGTTTTCGATATGAGTGGCTTTACCCAGCGGACCGACCAAATCGAGAATGCTATCTCCAACATTCAGTTCAAAAAGTTTGGCAGAACTAACACCTATCTTTTGAACTACCAGCGTAATGGTTCCTTTAACAGAATCAGCATCAGCAATGGTTAACGGAATGCGCTCTCCCTGTTTATCAACGCGCAAAATCACAAAATGGCCGGGCTTCCGTGAACGGGCAATCCGTGGAGCATCGACAATAAATTTGGCTACTTTTTCAGAAAAAAGAACCTTTTCAACAATCTGGTTCATTATATCGGTTTTAAATTTTCAAATTGACCGCCAAAAATAGCAATGAACAAAGAATAACAAGCATTAAAGATTATTTTTTTTAAGGGCGTTTGCTATTTTAAGTCCTTGTATTGCGTACATTCTTTATGCAAAAGAATGCTTTATAAGGGAAGCCCCCTTCTTTTTTCGCTAGAATGAGAAAATATTAATAATTATTTAGGAATGGAGGCCAATAAACCGGACATTTTATAAAATAGTCATTTCACATCCGGGAGATAGGATACAATCAACGGAATGGGGAATAGAAAAAGTAATGTGAGGGATAAAAATTAATTTCCCGAACAATTGAACTACAAATTAAAATCGAAAAATTGATTACGAAACTCCGTTGCAGTAATATTAATCGCTAATAAAAGCTTCCAGGCATCAGGTAATTGCTGACATAATCTTCAATTCCTTCTTCAAGGCTGAAAAACGGATCGTTATACCCAATACTTCTTAGTTTCCGAATATCGGCACAAGTATAGTACTGGTATTTTCCACGCAAATCATCCGGAGTATCAACAAAACCAATATTTTCAGCAAATTTCATCGATTTAAATACAGCTTCAGTAAGTCTTAGATAGGTGCACGCTTCACCTGTTCCGACGTTGTAAATTCCGGAATCTTTTCGGTGGTTTAAAAAATACATAATCACGCGCGCCACATCCTCCACGTATATAAAATCCCGGGCCTGTTCTCCATCTTTAAAATCAGGATTGTGCGATCGGAAAAGATCCATTTTCCCGGATTCGGAAATTGTGTTGTAAGCTTGAAAAATAACCGAAGCCATCCGGTTTTTATGATATTCATTTGGACCAAATACATTGAAAAATTTCAGTCCTGCCCAAAAAAATGGTTGTCTGTCCTGTTCAAGCGCCCAACGATCGAAATCATGTTTCGATTGTGCATATAAATTGAGCGGCTTTAGTTTAGGAATAAGTGAATGGTCGTCGTTAAAACCCAATTGTCCGTCGCCATAAGTCGAAGCCGAGGAGGCATAAACCAACGGTAATCCGTATTGGATGCAGGCATTCCAGATTTTTTGGGAATATTCGAGATTAAGTTGCTGGTATATTTCAGGCTCCTGACCAATGGTATCAGTACGAGCGCCTAGATGAATAATAATCTGTACGAACTTTTCGTGAATAGCCAACCAATCAAAAAACTGATCGCGATCGACCATTTCTGTGTATGTTTTTGTCTGGTAATTCTGAAACTTCAGCGGATCGTCGTATTTATCGACTAAAACAATGTCTTTAAATCCTTCCCTGTTGAGTTTCCCAACAACATAACTTCCAATAAAACCAGCTGCTCCGGTAACTACAATCATAAATACAGTGAATTAACGTTAGTTAATTTCTGAGACATTGTTTTCGTTATTACAAACTTCAATATTGAGATAATATTGTATGTCAATGTCGAAAAAATTTAACTTTTTTTATACTTTCAAACATCTGATTTTAACTCCCTGAACTACTAGACATTACATAAGCAACACAAAGGATTTGCAGATTGTTATAAGTACAATAATTAAATACAATGGCAAAAGTAAAAAAATCTATCACCTAACAACAGGCTTTTGCGCTAGATTTTGCTGTCCGTTAAAGTTCCATCATTTTTTGCCACTTTCAGGATAAAACCTTCATTTCAGACTGCTTGTAAGACTGAACATACTACCTTTGTGGTTGCGTGGACAGAATATTTATTACAGAAAGGATTTTATAATGGAATTTACACTGAACGGAAAAGACGGAAGCTACCGGAAGATAGAACAATATGATCCGGAAACAACTGAAAAGTTGAGCGAACATTACAGGCAAATTCTCGAACTCTTGGGCGAAAATGCTGAAAGGGAAGGGTTAAAACAAACGCCGGGAAGAGTTGCCAAATCCATGCAATTCCTGCTTCAGGGTTATGAACAAGATCCTGAAGAAATTTTACGTTCCGCCATGTTTAAAGAAGATTATCGTCAAATGGTTATAGTAAAGGATATCGAAATTTACTCGATGTGCGAACACCACATGCTTCCTTTTATTGGCAAAGCTCACATTGGTTATATCCCGAATGGTTACATCACCGGGCTAAGCAAAATCGCTCGTATTGTTGATGCTTATGCCCGACGTCTTCAGGTTCAGGAACGGCTGACCACCCAAATAAAAGACTGTATTCAAAGTACATTAAACCCGCTGGGAGTAGCGGTAGTAATTGAAGCCCAACACCTTTGTATGCAGATGCGCGGCGTTCAAAAACAAAATTCAACCACAACGACCTCCGATTTTACCGGCGCTTTTGAACGAGTTGCCACAAGAGAGGAATTTATCAGACTAATCAGAGGATAACTTATCTCAAAAACTGCAAACAAACCGGCGATTCATTTTGAACTTTTATGCCGGTAAATTTCAGTTTTCCTGTGATAATATCCACTTTAAAAACCGTGATATCGTTACTTCGCTGATTGGCAACAAGCAGAAATTCTCCGGTTGGATCGAGCGTAAAATTACGTGGCCAATTCCCTTCTACCGATATAGTTTGGATGATTTCAAGTTTTCCACTGATTTGATCACGTTTAAAAACGGAGATGCTGTTGTGTCCGCGGTTCGATCCGTAAACAAAACGGCCATCGGCAGATAAATGGATGTCGGCACACCAACTTTCTCCTGTAAAATTTTTCGGAAGTGTTTTGATGGTCTGAATATCTTTCCATACACCCCCATATTTCATCAAAACCGTTATAGTAGAACTCAGCTCGTTGATCACGTAAATATAATTGCCATCAGGCGAAAACGCAAAATGACGTGGACCAGAACCGGGAGCAAACTTCACATAAGGTTGTACATTGGGAGAAAGCGGGTTATCACCATTTCCAACCAGGTAAATTTTCAATTCGTCAATGCCAAGATCGGCAACAAACAAAAATTTTCCTGTAGCATCAAACTGTGCGGAATGTGCATGAGGTTCTGTCTGGCGGCCAGGAAACGGACCACTTCCAACATGTTGAATTTTCTGCGTTATTTCAGACAAACTTCCATCGGGAAGTACATTGAAAAGTGAAATATTCCCTCCATCATAATTTGAGGCCACCAGCCTTTTTCCATCCGGAGAAACACTTACATGACAAGGATTCGCACCATTTGTCAGCACCTGATTGATTAAGCTTAGCTGGCCATTTTTTTCAATCCGAAACGATGACACCCCACCACTGTGATTCGCATCAAGATTATCGAGTTCGCCAACAGAATACAAGTATTTTTTATTTCCGGAGATGGCAAGAAACGAAGGATTGTTACAAACTATTGGGGTTTTTAAATCAACCAGTTTACCGGAACTGTCGTTAAATGAGTAAACAAAAATTCCGTCAGCCATACCTTTTGTATAGGTGCCTACATACAAAATATGCTTTTTTGCCAAAGTTGGTGTTACTGAAAAGAGTAAGCCTAATAAACAAAACAGGAAAAGCTTCATTTTGAGAATATTTTGTATGAATTAGTAACTAATTTAAAGATGAATTGTTTAGTAATTACTGATTTCAAATTTATAAATTATAAACCAAAATCAACAAACATGGGAAAACCATTTATCGCAGCAAAAATGCCGGCACAGGTAAACCTTGAACCGGGACAATATTTCTGGTGTGCGTGCGGGAAAAGTTCCAAACAACCCTTTTGTGACGGGTCGCACCATGGAACTGAATTCGTTCCAACACTATTCAAAGTTTCTGAAAAACAGGATGCATGGCTCTGTCAGTGCAAACACACCAAAAATCCACCCTATTGCGATGGAACGCACAAAACCCTTTAAACTTTAGTTAGTTTCTTTTTGAAACTCCGGGGGCGACTTGAAGTCGCCCCCGGAATAAATTCACCGACCGTTGTTTACTAACGGAATCCGTGAATAAAATTAAACAATTTCTTGCTTTTTGAAATATTTTTGCACTAAACCCATTAATTCATCTTTCTTAATGGGTTTTGAAATATAATCATTGCACCCTGCCGCTATTGACTTTTCCATGTCACCAGTTAGTGCATAGGCTGTTTGTGCAATAATAACCACTTCTTTGTTGAATTGCCGTATTTGCCGGGTGGCTTCATATCCGTCCATTTCGGGCAGCTGAATATCCATCAAAATCAGATCTATGTCCGAATGGTTGCGGCAGATTTCAATGGCTTCTGTTCCGGTTTGTACATTGATGATTTCCTTACCGAATTTTCGCACTCCAATCGAAATGAGTTGGCTGGATGGTTTGTCGTCTTCGACAATCAGAATTTTCAGCTTCTTCATCGAATTTTCTTCTACATCAGCCGAAACAATATTTTCAACAACTGTTTTTTCTTCATGTTCAGTATTGTAAGGTAAAGTGAAATAAAAGGTTGAGCCAATGTCTGGTTCGCTTTCTACCCAGATTTTGCCACCCAGCATTTCCACAAAAGCTTTCGAAATGGATAAACCCAATCCTGCTCCCTGAAAAGCATGTATATCGGCAATATCGGCCTGAACAAAACGTTCAAAAACGACTTCCTGACGGTCTTTGAAAATGCCAATGCCTGTGTCTTTTACAAAAAATTGTAGAGACGCACGATCGTGCGTCTCTACAAGATCGTACCCAAATTCTATCGAACCTTTATTGGTATATTTAATCGCATTTTTAACAAGGTTGGTAAGAATGGCAAAGATTTTCTCGCGGTCTGTTTTAATAATGGATTCTTTTGATATCAAACCATTTTTATACGAAAGTTTCATTCCTTTTGCTTCAACCTCAGGTCTGAAGAAGGTATAAATATATTCGATTTGCTCGTTGATGTTCGACTCCGTCAGATTAACTTCCATCAGCCCGGCTTCAATTTTCGAAATATCGACGATATCGTTAATGATATTAAGCATACGATCACCACTTTTTTCTATAATGCGGATATATTCTTGTTGCTGTTCACTTGTCAAATCCGGCTCTTTCAACAGATCAGCAAAACCCAGAATTCCATTCATGGGAGTACGGATTTCATGACTCATATTGGCAAGGAAAGCTGATTTCAAACGGTCGCTTTGCTCGGCGTGTTCTTTGGCAATTATTAATTCTGATGCCCGTTTTCCTTTCTCTTCGTTTTGAAAGGCAAGTTCTTTATTGGCAATGATTAATTCGCTGAGAAGTTTTTTCCGTTCTATTGCAAATTGAATTGTCTTTCCAAACAGGGTACTGTTTAAATCCTGTTTTATAATGTAATCCTGCGCACCTTCTTTAATCAGTGATAATGATAATTCTACATCTTGCATTCCGCTTACTAAAACAACAGGAATCTTCTCCGCAAAATTCATTACTGTATCGAAAGTCTTTATTCCTGAGCTATCAGGCAAATTGAGGTCAAGTAGAATGAGAATGAAGTCATTCTTTTTGATTTCCTCGCATCCTTCTTTTAAAGTTTCAGCTATAATAAGCTGATAATTAAGGAAAGTTATTTCGTTCAGCAGCTCCTTGATCAACCTGCTGTCACCGGGATTATCCTCAATCAGGAGTATTGTTTGTTCTTCTGTATTTTTCATAATTTGGGAAGTTTAACTAAGGTGAGCCAAAATTCTTCAATTGATTTTACCACTTCAAAGAATTTATTCAGGTCTATAGGCTTGCTTAGAAAACAATTTGCATGTAAATTATACGACCTGATAATATCTTCTTCGGCTTTGGATGTGGTAAGAATAACAACAGGTATACTTTTCAGGGTTTCGTCAACTTTAATTTCAGCCAGCACTTCCTGCCCATTCTTTTTGGGCAGGTTAAGGTCAAGGATAATAAGATCAGGTCGTGGGGCGTCTTTATACTTATTTCTTTTAAATAGAAAATCGGTTGCTTCCACACCATCAGTTACAATATGAAGCTGGTTTTTTACTTTGCCTTCTTTTAATGCTTCCTGGGTAAGCCGTGCATCTCCTGGATTGTCTTCGATCAAAAGAATGTCAATGATTTTAAAATTTTCCATGATGATTATTTTAGATTTGTGATTTATATTTATTTATTAGCTGAATCCAATAATTACCTGTTCATAATGCCTTTATTTTTTTAAAGTAAAATAAAAAGTTGTTCCTTCGTTTTCCTTTGATTCAAACCATATCTTGCCTCCATGCCTTTCGATGATACGTTTACATATAGACAGGCCTATGCCTGTGCCGGGATATTCTTCTTTTGTATGTAAGCGTTGAAAAATAGTGAATATCCTGTCGTGAAATTGCATATCGATACCTATACCATTATCCCTGACCGCAAATTCGTAAAACTTATTTTTCTTTTTACAGGAAATATGTATTTTTGGCATTTCAGATTTCTTTTTAAATTTTATAGCATTCCCAATCAGATTTTGAAAAACCCATATAATCTGTGATTCATCCGCTTTCAACTCGGGAAGATCTTCGTTGGTAATTAAAGCGTTATTTTCAATTATAAGTTGCTGCAGGTTTGAAATGGTCTGTCCAAGTACCTGTGATATATCAACTTTTGTAAAATCTTTCCCACGAGAAGTTGTTCTTGAATAATCAAGCAGATCGTTAATTAGTTTCTGCATCCGGTTTGCACCGTCTACAGCATACTGAATGAAGTCATTTGCATCCTGATCTAATTTATCTTTATATCTTCTTTCGAGCAATTGAGTATAACTTGCAACCATTCGTAACGGTTCCTGCAAATCGTGCGAAGCAATATAGGCGAATTGTTCCAGTTCTTTGTTAGCAATGATTAACTCTGCTGCCCGTTTTTCTTTCTCTTTGTTTTGAAAGGCAAGTTCTTTGTTGGCAATGATTAGTTCTGCCGCCCGTTTTTCTTTTTCTTCGTTTTGAAAAGCAAGTTCTTTGTTAGCAATGATTAGTTCTGCTGCACGCTTTTCTTTTTCTTCGTTTTGAAAAGTAAGTTCTTTATTAGCAATGACTAACTCGGCAGCCCGTTTCTCTTTCTCACTATTTTGAAAGACAAGTTCTTTGTTAGCAATGATTAACTCTGCTGCACGCTTTTCTTTCTCTTTGTTTTGAAAGGCAAGTTCTTTGTTGGCAAGGATTAACTCTGCTGCCCGCTTTTCTTTTTCCCTGTTTTGAAAAGTAAGTTCTTTATTGGCAAGGATTAACTCAGCTGCACGTTTTTCTTTCTCCCTGTTTTGATAGGCAAGTTCTTTGTTGGCAACGATTAATTCTGCAGCCCTATTTTCTTTCTCTTTGCTTTGAAAAGTAAGTTCTTTGTCGGCAATGATTAATTCTTCAGCCCTATTTTCTTTCTCTTTGCTTTGAAAGGTAAGCTCCTTGTTTGCGATGATAAGCTCTGCTGCCCGTTTCTTCTTCTCTTCTTTTTGAAAGACAAGCTCCTTGTTTGCGATGATAAGCTCTGCTGCCCGTTTCTTCTTCTCTTCTTTTTGAAAGACAAGCTCCTTGTCAGCGATAATTAATTCAGCAGCACGTTTTCCTTTCTCTTCGTTCTGAAAGGCAAGTTCTTTGTCAGCAATGATTAATTCTGCTGCACGCTTTTCTTTTTCTTCGTTTTGAAAAGTAAGTTCTTTATTAGCAATGACTAACTCGGCAGCCCGTTTTTCTTTCTCCTTGTTTTGAACGGCAAGTTCTTTGTTGGCAATGATTAGTTCTGCTGCACGCTTTTCTTTCTCTTCGTTTTGAAAAGTAAGTTCTTTATTAGCAATGACTAACTCGGCAGCCCGCTTTTCTTTCTCTTCGTTTTGAAAGGCAAGTTCTTTGTTAGTAATAATTAACTCATCTGACTTTTTTCTTTTAACCATAATTGTATTCATTAAGATCCGTTAAAATAAAATCCAACTTTTGCTTACTTAATTAAATGTTTTTAAAACGATTAATTGATTTATTAGTTAAAAAATTATCGTTATATTTTTTAGAAAAGATTTCTATCAAATATATACTTATTATAGCACATGTGCTATAATAAATTTTATATTTCTATGAATCTTTCTGCTATGACACCAAGTCGGCAAAGTGATCGGAAATTAATATTTGATGATGAAGGGATTAAAGCATTTGCCATTCATCTGAAGAAAATCCGCACCAGAGAAGGGTATTCACAAAGTCAACTTGCATTTGAATCGGGGTTGTCGTTAAGCCAAATTGCCAGAATTGAAACAGCCAGGATAAATCCAACAATTAGTACTGTTTTTGCCTTAGCCCGAACATTAAATGTTCCATTGTCAGATCTATTCAATTTTCAACTTTCGCCAAAGGAAAAATAATACATTAACCGTGCTGTATATTTAGTTGCTGTATATTTAAGCAACAACTTGTATTAAGGGAAAAACCTGGAATACGCCATACAGTGAAAGGATTCGATCACAAAAAGATCGGATCCTTTTCTCTATATAGCAAAAAGTATCTGCCGAAAATCATCTGATTCGTTTTTAACCTGCAAAAAAACCTAACTTTGTTAAAAACTGAAGCAGAATGGAACCTATAAATTTATCTCCCTCACTCGTTTATGGAACTATCTTCTTATTTTTCATTGCTGTGGCTGTGATCATTTTTTTGATCATCAGGCTGAAAAAATCGGTCAGCGAAAAATATTTTCTGGATACAAAATTTAAAGAGATCGAAAGCGAATTCAATCAATTTCAATTTGAAAATATAGAATCGAGGCTCAATCCGCATTTATTAAAAAACATACTCAATTCGGTTCAGTCGCACGCTTACCAAACTTATTTTGCACTCGACAAACTGTCCAATGTGCTGGATTACATGCTTTATGACAGTCGAAAAAAATTTGTTACTCCGAAACAGGAAGTTGAATTTGCACTCAACCTGATTGAAATTAACAAAATCAAACTCAGTCCACTGTTCGAATTAAAGGTAAAATTGAAAATCAATGAAAATGAGCCACTTTACCATCAAAACCTACTTGCACCTTTCATTTCGACCGACTTAATTGAAAATGCCTTCAAACATGCTGATCTTCAAAGTTCAGGAGCCTTTATTTCGGTTATTTTCGAATTCAACGACAATACTTTCAGCCTGACTGTTGCCAACAAAATATCAGCAAAGCCCTCAATGAGAAAGGAAAATAGCGGATTTGGAACCGAAGCGCTCGAACAACGACTGAAAATAATTTACAACGATCATTTTAAATTCGACCGCTTTACTGAAGACAATGTATATATTGCTCACTTAAAAATTGACTTGCTTGGATACAAAGCTAAAATGCTTGCTGCTGGATGATGAATTACCCGGTTTGGCTTATCTAAAGCTACTTTGCGAACAAATTCCTGAAATCGAGGTGGTCAGGGCGTTTAACGATCCTGAAGTATTTCTGAAAGAGCTTCCCGGTTTGGTTTTCGACCTGTGTATTCTCGACATTGAAATGCCGGGCACAAATGGCATTCAGGTTGCCGGCCTGCTGAAAGGTAAACCAGTCATTTTCACCACTGCATACAAAGATTATGCAACCGATGCTTTCGATTTGGATGCTATTGATTATGTCATCAAGCCAGTCAAGTTCGAGCGGCTCAAACATGCCATAAATAAAGCTATTCAACGATTGGAGCAGGAGAATAAAACACGGAAATACATCAGGATTAATACTGATAAAGGAAACGCATTGATCTATTTCGACTCATTGGTTTATGTCAAAACTTCGGAAATCGACAGTCGGGATAAAACAGCGATTTTGACAAACGGCAACAGTCTTCAGCTAAAAAATATTTCGTTTGAAAAGCTGATTGCCCTTTTACCGCCCGATGGATTTTGCCGGATTAACAAAAAAGAGTTGATTGCCCTGAGTTGTGTACAGTATTTCTCAAACGACCAGATAACAATCAATCCCAGCTCTCAATCAGAAAAACAGATGATACTTACGCTGGGCGAAACCTATCGGGCCGACTTCATCAGCAAAATAAATCAGTAGTTCGTTACAAAATCCGACCGCCTTGTTACAATTAACTGGTGAAAAGCCGCATTCCATGTGGTATCTTACTTTTCTTCTTCTATTTTTATTGCCTATTACAAAATCAGGCAAACTAAACAGTTCATTTAAACTGAAAATTCCAGTCAATCCGAAGATTCAAACTGAAAGATGAAGAAGATTAAAGATATTTTACTATACATAGGGATATTGAGCGTTTTCTTTGCCTTAATGTACTGGATTATTCTGTCGGGCAAAACACTTGAGGTCGGCAGGAACATTGTTGAGCCACACCTACAAACCTCTCATTTTTATGAATTTATCCAGTCTGTTTTGCACAATTTTGGTCATCCGTTAGGCATTGTTCTGGCTCAAATTGTAACCATTATCCTGGTTTCGCGGATTTTCGGATTTATATTCCGCAAAATTCACCAACCTACTGTAATTGGCGAAATAATTGCCGGTATTGCCTTGGGACCGTCCTTGCTGGGCTTACTTTTTCCTGAATTTTTTGCGGCGCTTTTCCCTGCCAACTCGCTTGATAACCTGAGTCTTTTAAGTCAGGTTGGATTGATTCTTTTCATGTTTATGGTCGGCATGGAACTCGACCTAAAAGTAATCAGGAACAAAGTAAAAGATGCTGTTGTGGTCAGCAATGCCGGCATCCTGATCCCATTCACGTTGGGCATGGGACTAGCTTATTTTATCTACGGGCACTTTGCAAAACCGGGAGTTCCGTTTCTTCCTTTTGGGTTGTTCCTCGGAATGGCCATGAGTATCACAGCATTTCCGGTACTGGCAAGGATTGTTCAGGAAAGGGGAATCCATAAAACCCGTTTGGGGACTTTGGTTATCACGTGTGCCGCTGCCGATGATATTTCGGCGTGGTGCATGTTGGCCGCCATAATTGCCATTGCACAAGCAGGTTCTTTTTTAAGTTCACTTTATGTGATCCTGCTTTCGATCGCTTATGTTTTTCTGATGTTCAAGGTGGTCAGGCCATTCCTGAAACGGGTTGGCGACTTACATTCCACACGCGAAAACCTTAGCAAACAAGTGGTTGCCATATTCTTTTTAACATTGCTTATTTCTTCTTTCACTACTGAAATGATTGGTATTCATGCGCTTTTCGGAGCTTTCCTGGCGGGAACAATCATGCCCGAAAATACCAAATTCAGAAATATTTTCATCCAGAAAATTGAAGATGTTGCATTGGTACTATTGCTACCGCTTTTCTTTGTCTTTACCGGACTGCGCACCCAAATCGGACTTCTGAACGACCTCTATCTATGGAAGATTACCGGGTTGATCATTTTGGTTGCCATCACCGGAAAATTTATGGGAAGCGCACTTGCAGCAAAGATAATGGGTCAAAACTGGCGCGATAGTCTCACAATCGGAGCATTGATGAATACTCGCGGATTAATGGAACTGATAGTGCTCAACATTGGATACGACCTGGGAATCCTTTCTCCTGAAGTATTTTCCATGATGGTCATTATGGCACTTGTTACCACCTTCATGACTGGCCCGGCCTTGGATTTGATTAATAAAGTATTCAAACAAAAAGCAAGTGTTATTTCTGAAAAGATGAACCAATTGAGAAAATACAAGATCCTTCTCTCGTTTGGAAATCCGGAAATGGGAAAGTCCTTACTGCGGCTTGCAAACAACCTTATCAAAAAACAGGAAGAGAATTCGTCAATTACCGCCTTACACTTGTGCCCAAACAATGTGCTGCATCATTACAACATGGATGAATACGAAGACGAAAGTTTCGCTCCAGTTATCAACGAATCGAAAATCCTGAATCAGAAAATCACCACACTTTTCAAGGCTTCTGACAATATTGATTCTGATATTACCGAAATCGCAAATAAGGGTGATTTCGACTTGCTGTTGATTGGTATCGGTCAGTCGATATTTGAAGGTAGTCTGCTTGGACGAATTCTTGGATATACCACTCAAATAGTGAATCCAGATCGTTTGATTCACAAGGTTTCAGGAAAAGAAAAATTGTTCAGTAACTCGCCTTTCGACGACCGGACACAAAATATTCTGACAAACAGCAAGGCTCCAGTCGGAATATTTGTCGATAAAAACAGACCCAATTTAGATCGGATTATTGTACCATTTTATAGTGAAAATGACAGTTTCATGATGGATTACATCCAGCGACTTATTAAAAATTCAGAAGTTCAGGTTACCGTTACCGATCCGAAAGGGTTGATAAAAAAACATACGGAAATTAAGGAAGCAATCAGGGCTATTGAACAGGAAGCGCCCAATCATATCAACTTAAATCCTGAAAAAATAATGAATGAACAAACGTTACAGGAATTTGACCTGATACTGATTAGTATTGAAGGATGGAAGAAACTGGTTGATTCGCGCAGTTCATGGCTTAACCAGACACCTTCAATTCTTATTTTACAGGTTTGACGATAATCAAAACTTTACGAATTCATTTTTAAGCAGCTGGTATTCATTTTCAAAATTGGGAGTAAAAATGCCTTGCCCAATATTCGATTCAATTTGTTTTGGAGTCCAAAATCGACCTTCAACCACTTCTTCAGAATGTAAATGGATTGATTTAAAATCGTGGGTGATAAACGCATATACCAATTCCGATTCTATTTCGCTGTCCCAGCGGTATGTTTTGACAAGTTTAGCAGAGAACTGTGTTAGGCCGATTTCTTCCCAGGCTTCACGTTTCAGAGCAGTTTCAAGCGTTTCACCAACCGAAATATGTCCACCAACGGCGGTATCCCATTTGCCCGGCTGTACCAGCTTGTTCAATGGTCGCTTCTGCAAATAAATATGTTTTTGGTTATTCAAAACATGCAAATGAACAACCGGATGCAACAATTTTTCGCCCCGGTGACATGCCGAACGCGGCGCTTTTCCAATGATTCCACCCCGCTCGTTGACCAATGGCAACCATTCTTCATCTGGTACCGCCACCGACTGTTTGCGTACACTCAGCTTCTGTTTAATAAATTCGTAAGCGAAAACAAACCCAAACAAAATATAAAACAAACCACCACTAATAAAAGCCCACGCTTCATTTGAAAGATAAAAAGCCGAATAAAATACTAAAACCGTATGAATCAGGAACACAAAGAACATCAACTGTAAAGTCTTTCTGAATTGAGCCATCTGTTGATCAGTCAGTTCCATATCCTTCATATACCGCTGTGTCATCAACCCGACGATATTTATTTTCGAAAAGGATGAAACGGCCAGGACTGCACAAAGTATCAGTTCTACCAAACCTGGTTTCAGTTTAAAGAAAATATCATTGTCGAGCCAAATTGAAACAGAACCAAGCACGAACAGCAAACTGGTATCGAACAGCACAAAGCGATCGAACCGTTTTTCTTTGATCCATATCCAGATCATTTCTCCAACGCCGATAACAAGGGCGGCAACCAATCCGGCACGGGTTCCCCAAATTTCGTCGATGGCAATAAAAACGAAAAGAGGAATAAATCCGGGTAATAGCTTTTTAAGTAATTCTGACCGATTCATTTTTGAATAAAAAACCCGCGAAAAACCAAAAGGTTAACGCGGGAATATCATTGATTTTCAATACAATTTTATTTCTGATTTTCTTTTAGCTGTGCAGGAGACAGCCCACTTTTAACGTAAACCGTTGCCAGTAAAGTTGAAAAACGTGGAATAAGGACATAACCGGTACTGGTGTCAACAGCTTTAAATGCCAATTCTGAAGGAATAACCATAAATGCCGTTTCTCCTACCTTCATCTTTTTTAATCCGGTATTTAATCCGGAAATTTGCTGAGGATATTGCTGGGCTATTGTAGTGTTCGTGTTATCCACATAATAGGTATATGGTTCAAAATTATGACCCAATCCATCGTCGGTTGTTAAAACGACCGTACCATCCATAAGAGTAATATTAAAATTCATCTTGACTTGGAATCCCGTCCTTATCTTGGTCGTATCAGTACTTGGAGTTAAGGACTTAAAGTAAATTCCTGATGGATCTAAAGCATCCGTTAAATTATTATCTTTTACATATTTATCGCGTGCATTGACCTCATTCTGGTGTAAAGTTTCCAAAGTAGTATCCTTACATGAAGTATAAATTCCGGAGAGCAAAATAGCCAGACCTAGAATATACAATATTTGTTTCATAAATTATTTTTTTGCGAAAGTAAGTATTTTAATCAGCTTCTATTTAATATCAACCACTTCGATAATAAAAATTAAAGGAGTATTGGGTGGTATCGATCTGTAACCAGTTGTTCCATAAGCTTTTGCCGATGGAATAAGAAAGGCGGCATTTTCTCCCTTGCTTAATACTTCAATTCCTTCGACCCAACCCTGAATCCATGGATCGGTTTTATGTACATAAATCACAGTTCCATCTGTACTTTGATAAGCAGAAGCATCAAATACGCTTCCGTCAAGATACATACCAACATATTTAAGGGTCACTTTATCTCCAGACTTAACGGTTGGGCCTGTACCTAACTTGGTAGTATCCCGAACAAAATATATTCCGGTAGAAGTAGAATCAAGATGCAATTTATTTAATTTGATAGTTGCTTTCCAGTCTTTTATCAGCGAAGCTTCCCGCTCTGGAGTATAGGCTGCATAAGGATCTTCATTTTTATTGCAGGAAGCAAGTATCGCTATAAACAAAACGAATACACTAAGTATTAATAAATTATTCAATTTTTTCATGCTTACTATTTAATTGATTGTTTTATTCTCTCTTCAAATTCAGGCAATATATTTTCAAACTGTGCAAGTGTTTCAGCTAAAGACGCGTAAAGTTCTCCTCCGGCTGCGTTGCGATGCCCTCCACCATTAAAATATTTTTCACACACCTCATTTACAGCAAATTCGCCTTTCGACCTGAATGAAACCTTGATGTATTTGTCTTTCTCGGTAAAAAGTGCGCTGAATACAACACCTTTGATTGACAGAGGCATGTTTACAAATCCCTCATTATCGCCTGTAACAAAATTAAAAGCTTTCTGATCTTCAAGCGTAATGTACATGACTGCCGTATGATACTGCGGATAAACTGTCATCCTGTTGCTCAGACAAAATCCCATTAAACGCATCCGGTCTGCAGAATAGTTATCATACACTTTCGAGTGAATATCCAACTGATTGATACCCATCCGGGTAAGTTGGGCAACCGTTTCAAAAGTTCGCGGATCTGTTACATTAAAATCGAACGAGCCAGTATCAGTCATTATCCCGGTAAAAAAGGAAGTCGCTGCATTACGGTCAACAAACGGAGCAAATTCGGTCGATTGCAAAATGGAAAATATCAGTTCGGCAGTCGAACTGCAAGTAACATCGGAAATAACCAGATCGGTAAAATTGCCTGGGTATGGATGATGATCGATCAATACTTTTTTCCCCTGATAGCTTTCTACCAACGATTTCATATCGCCCAACCGCGAAAGTTGGTTAAAATCAATGAAGATCATCAGATCAGATTCATCAAAAGCCCGTGCCGCCTGTTTTGGATGATGACTGAAAATTATAACCTGATCATGACCATCCATCCAATGATAAAATTCCGGATATTTGGTCGGGCTAACAATTTTCACTTTCAGACCCGAATTCTGCAAAACGCGCCAAAGTCCAAGAACAGAACCCATCGCATCACCATCAGGATTTGTATGTGGCACTAAAACTATGGACTTACGACTCGATTTTATTAATTGCTCAAAATGCTTAATTAATTCTATATCAATTCTTTCCAATTATTATATTTTAAAATAAATTACAAATATAAAAATAATGCCGATGGTGGTGAGTTATCAAATCTAAATATCACTAACTTGTGTTCATTCAAAATACACGAAAAATACAATTTATATGTCAGGCAATCAAACATTTACAATGATCAAACCCGATGCAGTGGTTAAAAACGATATTGGCTCGGTTTTGAAGATCATTAACGAAGCCGGATTCAGGGTAAAAGCGATGAAGTTCACACACTTAACCAAACAGCAAGCGGGTGGTTTTTATGCAATTCATGCTGATAAATCCTTTTTCGAAGATTTAACAACTTTTATGAGTTCAGGCCCAATTGTAGCGGCAATTCTGGAAAAAGACAATGCGGTTGCCGATTTCAGGAAACTGATTGGTGCAACCGATCCGGCAAAGGCTGAACAAGGTACCATTCGAAAGTTATTTGCTGAATCGATGTCCCGAAATGCCGTTCATGGTTCTGATAGCGACGAAAACGCCATTTTTGAAAGTGACTTCTTCTTTTCTATGATAGAAAGGTTTTGAAAGAAAAGTATGAATTTAATTCTCAATATTACCTGAAAATAATTGTTTTGATCAGTTCTTCGCCAGCAACCTCATTCAGGCGTACCCGAATTTCCTCTCTCATCATCAGCAATTCATTCCGAACAATGGGTGAGGTTGTTTCAACAAACAGAGTGCTGTTTTGAATATAGAGATTTCCGGTATAACGGGCAACAGTCTTGCCCATCACCGCCTCCCATGATTTTATCAGGTCAAGTTCATTGAGTTTGCGGTCAAGTTTATTTTCCCTCGTATAACTCCTCAAAACGTCACTTATACTTTCAGTTTTGCTTTTTCTCATTGAATATTAATTATTTACATTTCCGTCGCAGATGTTAAAAATCCGTGATTCGGTATCTAAACCTGCAATCATCTGATCGAGGTGTTCGCGATTGGTATCGGTAATGAAAATCTGACCGAAATGATCGTCGGCCACTAGTTTCACAATTTGCTCAACTCGGTTTTTATCCAGTTTATCGAAGATATCATCGAGCAACAAAATAGGTGTCAATCCCGAAATTTCTTTCAAAAAATCGAACTGAGCCAGTTTCAAAGCCACCAAATAGGTCTTTTTCTGGCCCTGCGAACCGAATTTCTTGATTGGATAATCGGCCAGTTCAAACTCAAAATCGTCTTTATGAATTCCGGTAGAAGTATATTGCAACATCCGGTCGCGGCCAATATTATCTTTTAAAAGCTGAGCGAAATCGTTGGTCAACAAGTCAGACTGCAACTTTAAACCAACCAATTCCTTTCCTCCCGAAATCAACTGATAGTATTGCTGAAAAACCGGCTGAAGCTTTTCAATAAAAATCATCCGTTCCGAATGAATAAGTTGTCCGTATTTGACAAGCTGATCGTCCCAAATTTCAAGTGCTTCCGGTTGAAAAGAGTTTCGTCCGGCGAATTGTTTCAGAAGATTGTTTCGTTGCTGCAAAGCGCGGTTGTATCGAATCAGGTTTTCAAGATACACAGCATCATACTGCGAAATAACCGTATCAATAAACCTGCGTCGTTCTTCGCTTCCCCCTGAAATAAGATTGGTATCCAGCGGTGTCACAATGATAACAGGAATCAACCCGATGTGCTCCGACAATTTTTTATATTCCTTCTGGTTCCGTTTAAATATTTTCTTTTGGTTTCTTTTCAACCCGCAATAAATGGTTTCTTCCGATTCAAGCCTTGTGTATTTTCCCTGAATCATAAAAAAATCCTGATCAAACCTTATATTCTGAGCATCAACCGGGTTCAGGAAACTTTTGCAAAAAGACAAATAATAAATTGCATCCATCAGGTTAGTTTTACCGGCTCCATTGTTACCAATAAAACAATTTAAGCCATCAGTAAACCTAAAATCAGCGTGTTCGAAGTTTTTAAAATTGACCAGTGATAATTCTTGAATATACATTTTTCGGGACTATTTGATGGAACAAAACTACAAATTTCTGCATCCTAATCGGCGAAAAAGAATCGGTTACCAAGAGATTAACATCAATGTGTTGATTAATATTCAATTTTAAATTCAAAAACAGCCATTTATTTTTGAAAATAATATATTTTTGCCTCACGATTTTTGAAAATACACTTTACAAAATGACAAAAGACAAAAAACACATTCAGGGAGATAATTTAACCGAAGTAGAAAGTGCGTTGACCAGAACCGAGCAATTTCTCGAATCCAATCAGAAATTGATTGCTATAGTAATTGGTTCAATTGTAGTAGTTGTTGTAGGTTATCTTGGGTTAAACAAGTTTTATCTTGAACCACGTAGTATAACTGCGCAGGATCAAATGTTCACAGCTCAAAACTATTTTGAAAAAGATTCCTTTAATCTGGCTCTTAATGGTGACGGTAGTAATCTCGGATTCCTTGATATTATTGACGATTACGGTTCAACAACTGCCGGAAATCTGGCAAAATATTACGCAGGTATTTCGTACTTACACATGGGCAAGTACGATAATGCAATTGAATACCTGAAAAAATTCAGCACTGACGATGTATTATTGGGACCAGTTTCGGTTGGTGCGCAAGGTGATGCTCAGCTCGAACTGGGAAAAACCGATAAAGCACTTGAATTATACACCAAAGCTTATAAAATGAGCGACAACCAAATGACAGCTCCCATTTATATGCTAAAAGCTGGTGAGTTGCTCGAAAGCACCAACAAAAGTGCTGAAGCTCTGAAAATTTATGAAACTCTTAAGCAAAAATTTCCTGAATCAAACGAAGGTAGGAACATTGACAAGTATATTGCACGTGCAAAGCTTAAAAGCAATAGCTAATTATTAAATTGAAAGCCAAAAGTTTAAAGCGTTTAAGCTTGAGCTATTAACAATAGAAATAAAAAAGTCCCCTCATTGCAGGGGATTTTTTATTTTTGATCCACTAAATTCACAAAATGGCTACAAAAAATTTATCCGAATACGATCTGACTTCCGTCCCTTCTGCTTCTGAAATGAAGTTCGGGATCGTGGTTGCAGAATGGAACTATGAGATTACCGGCGCATTGGCCCAAGGTGCTGTTACTACCTTAAAAAAACATGGTGCAAAAGAAGAAAATATAATTCTGAAACATGTTCCAGGAAGTTTTGAATTGACCTTGGGGGCGCAATATCTAGCAGAATATACAACTTCTGATGCCATCATCATTCTTGGATGTGTTATTCAAGGTGAAACCCGTCATTTTGATTTTATCTGTGAAGGGGTTACCCAAGGAATTACCAATCTGAACATCAAATATAACAAGCCATTTATCTTCGGTTTACTAACCACCGACAATCAGCAGCAGGCTTTTGACCGGGCTGGAGGTAAATTAGGAAACAAAGGCGACGAAGCGGCCGTTACAGCCATCAAAATGCTGGCACTAAAAAACGATTTGACAAAATAGAAAAGGGGCAAAAGCCCCTTTTCTCAATTGTCAAACATTATTAACTAACGACCCATCCCACCTTGGCCATTTCTTCTGTTTTCTTCACGTTTTTTCTGCATCTCATCAAACAACTTGACCTGATCTGCAGTCAGTAAAGCTTTAATTTCTTTATTTTTTACAGCCTGAACTTTGGTCATTGCTTCACGCATCTTTGCCCGCTCATCATCGCTTGCATCACGCATTTTTGAAAAATCAAATGGTTGCTTTTCCGCGTATTTTTTATTGATAGCTGTCACTTTAGCTTCCTGATCTTTGGTTAATTTCAATTGTTCAACCAATTGTTGAGTTTGACGCTGAAGTCTTTGTTCCGGAGTCATTTGAGGACGATCACCACGGGTTCCAGATCTGCCTTGTTGCGTTGTTTTAGATGGACGTTCGCCACCACCACGTTCCTGCGCGAAAGTAATTCCTGATAAAATCAGAAACATTACCATCAATAAGCTTATTCTTTTCATCTCATTATTTTTTTAGATTCCTTATTTAATAGTACACTGGTGCATTGACTATTTTCGAATAGAAAAGTTTAACACGGCAATCTTTAAATTTATCTTGTTCTTCAGACACGATTATTGAACCATCATAAAAAATCTGAAACAGAACCCGCATTGGTAGGACAATATGCCTATTTTTGAAGAACTCAAAACCAAATACATTGAAAGCACTCATTTTTGCGGCAGGTTTGGGAACTCGCCTAAAAGAACATACTACGAACAAACCGAAAGCATTGGTTCAACTTGAAGTGAAACCATTACTGCAACATGCTATTGAAAGGCTGATGGCGTATCAAATCAACGACATTACTGTCAATGTTTTTCATTTTGCCGATCAGATCATTTCATTTCTTGACCATCACCCTTTTCCTGAGGCAAAAATTCACATTTCAGATGAAAGGGAAGAATTGCTTGATACCGGTGGCGGACTAAAGAAGGCAGAGGTTTTTTTGTCCGGGAATGAACCCATCTTAATTTACAATGTAGATGTGATCAGCAATCTTGATTTGATTTCTCTTGAAAATTATCATCGCAATTCTGGTTCACTTGCAACTTTGGTTGTCAGAAAAAGAGAAACGTCCCGTTATTTGATGTTCGACCAAAATCTTCAGCTCGCCGGATGGAAAAACTACAGCAATGGAGAAACAAAAATAAGTCGCGAAGAATCTTTTGATTCGGCTGTACCTTATGCTTTTAGCGGCATTCAAATCGTTCAACCCGAAATATTCAGCTTAATTACGGAAAAAGGGAAATTCCCGATTATGGATCTTTATCTTAGACTTGCCAGTACCCAGCCAATTCACGGTTATATCGACACTTCAACCATCTGGATGGATTTAGGCAAACCCGATCAGCTGCAAATGGCCGAAAAACTTTTTCAGAAATAATTATTAAAGGTGTTTCCCAACCGCTTGTGCAAAAGCATTTTCCTCATTCGACCGGGTGGACAAAAACCGATCTTTTAATTCTTGAGGGCCGTTTGCAACAATGTAAGAATAGTTGGTAAACTCAAGCAAGTCCAAATCATTGAAATCATTGCCAATCCCCAAAGTGTATTCTTGCCCGATCTGTAATGAATCGCAAACAAATTTAACTCCGTTACCTTTCGAAACTGAATGGTGAAATATTTCCATCCAGATATAACCCGTTTCTAACGGAGAGCTGGTTCTTACCACTTTTACCTCTGGAAAATTATTCTGAATCTCTTTCTTTAAAGAAAGAAAACGATCCATATTATTTGGGAAAACAATTAAAAACTGGCAAGCTTCAGAATCTAATGGTTGGTTTATCGGAAGCGGTTCAGCATGAGACTGATGAAAATCAAAATATCTTTCGAATTCATGACAAGGGACACTTCCCCGGTAATACCAACATTTATAATTCTCCGGAACTGGTTTAAAAAGATGGAAGTTCAAGTCGCTTTCAATCAAAAAATCAGACAATTGCTGAACAACCATCTTGTTTATATTTCTATAATACAGAAGTTTATTATTCTTGCAGTCATATACGCCAGCGCCTGAAGAGAAGACAATGTAATCGAACGGAATATGATTGGCAATCACTTCCTGCGTCTTTCTCAGATTCCGTCCGGTGGCCACAACCCTTAAAATATCTCGATCGCCAAGTGATAGCAAAGTATCCAGATTCTCCTTCGAAATCGACTTGTCATTCCTCAAAAAAGTGCCATCCAGGTCAGTTGCAACAAGTTTTAACATTTTTTCACGCTCCATTTTGTTTCAATTTTAGAAAACTGCATACCTATTCCGTGATTTACAGAAAGAAAGACATTATTCTTGCTGCGAATTTAAAGATAAAAGCGTTAAGCCAAAGAGTAATACACGAAAGGAGATTACTTCAACAGGCATCTCTATATTAAGGCTGAATTTATATCTTTGCTGACCAAAATTAAAGAACTGTTTAGAATGAAGATTGCATTAATCGGGTACGGAAAAATGGGCCGGGAGATTGAAAAAATCGCCCTTGACCGCGGGCACGAAATTATATTAAAAATTGACATTACCAATCCTGAAGAACTTACCATTCAGAACCTTAAGAAAGCAGATGCTGCCATCGAATTTACGACACCTTCGTCGGCAGTAAACAACTATCAGCTCTGTTTCGAAGCAGGTGTTCCAGTCGTTTCAGGAACCACTGGCTGGCTCGATCGCCAACCTGAAGTTTTCGAGAAATGTAAAAAACTGGATGGAACTTTTTTTTACACCTCTAATTTCAGCCTGGGAGTGAACATTTTCTTTGCTTTGAACAAAAAACTGGCAGCTTTGATGGCCAACCATGATGAATATAAGATTGGAATTACTGAAATTCACCATATCCATAAACTTGATGCACCCAGCGGCACAGCGATTACGCTTGCTGAAGGAATCATGGAAAATATTCTAACGAAAACAAAATGGGTCAATCAGGAAACAGAGGAAAATACGGAATTGGAAATTCTTTCTGAACGTGTTGGTGAAGTTCCGGGAACCCACATCATAAAATACGATTCGGAAGTTGATTATATTGAAATTACCCATTGTGCAAAAAGCCGTAAAGGTCTTGCTTTCGGAGCCGTTTTGGCTGCTGAATTTTCGTACAACAAAAAAGGGGTCTTAACCATGACTGATTTGTTAAACATTTAAAATACAACATAATATGAGAGAAATATTAACCAATAAGTGGTTCAAGTTTGGGGTTGTCGGAATACTTTATTTGTTATGGGTAATCTGGCTCGAAAATTATTGGTGGCTTATCGGACTTGGGGTAATCTACGATATTTATATATCAAAAAAAGTACACTGGGCGTTCTGGAAAAAGAAAAATTCACCGGAAGGCAAACAGACCAAAGTAGTTGAATGGGTTGATGCCATTATTTTTGCCGTGATTGCGGCTACCTTCATACGCATGTTTTTTATCGAAGCATACACCATTCCAACTTCTTCGATGGAAAAATCGATGCTCATCGGCGATTACCTGTTTGTAAGCAAAACCTCTTACGGGCCAAAACTTCCGAACACACCTTTGTCGTTTCCGTTTGTGCACCATACCATGCCGCTTTCAAAAAGCCAGAAATCGTATGTTGAGTGGATCAAAAACCCTTATAAACGTATCGCTGGGTTTGGAAACGTAAAAAACAACGATGTAGTGGTTTTCAACTTTCCTGAAGGTGATACCGTTGCTACCAATGTTCAGAACCAAAGCTACTACCAGTTAATTCGCGAATACGGTCGCCAACGTGTCTGGCAGGAAAAAGAAACCTTTGGTGATATAATCTCCCGCCCGGTTGATAAGCGCGAAAATTACATCAAACGCTGTGTTGGCATTGCCGGCGACATACTTGAATACAAGAATGGTCAACTTTACGTGAATGGCAAAGAACAACAACATTTCCCCGGAATGCAATACGATAATATTGTTACAACTGATGGAACCGGAATCAGCAAACGCTCCCTTGAGCAAATGGATATTTCTGAAGCCGACCGTCACATGGTCTCAAACACCCAATATTTCTTTCCTTTGACTCAGAAAAATGAGTTGAGAATGAAGGCTTTTAAAAACGTGAAATCAGTTCAGAGAACCTTGGTACCAGCAGCTAACTGGGATAAAAACATCTTTCCTTTCAGCGCTAAATACCCTTGGAATGTTGACAACTTTGGCCCAATCGAAATCCCGAAAAAAGGCCAAACGGTCAATCTGACCATGGACAACCTGCCCATGTACCAACGCATCATTGATTTGTATGAAGACAACGACCTGAAAGTAAAGGACAGCACAATTTATATCAACGGAGCAGTTGCTACAAGTTACACTTTCAAAATGAACTATTACTGGATGATGGGAGATAACCGCCATAACTCGGCAGACTCACGTTATTGGGGATTTGTTCCTGAAGATCATGTCGTTGGAAAAGCTGTTTTCATCTGGCTTTCACTTGACAAAGATCAGCCTTTCTATAACAAGATCCGCTGGAGCCGTTTATTCTCGTTCGTTCGTTAGTACAAGGGAAAGTTTTCAGTCTCTGAAACCGAGTATCTTTCTGAATATAATATTTATAAAAAAATGGGATAGCAATTGTTGCTATCCCATTTTTTATAGTTTGAATCTGTTGAACTAAAACAATAATCCAACGCGAAAGCCTGCATTGTTATTTTCTGGCATACAAATTTATTCAACTTTACTTAAGATGTTACTATAATACTTTTCGTTGCGTAAAACAATCATCTTTTTTGAGAATCACAAAATCAGTTCTTCTCTGTTTGATTTATTTGTTCTTCTTCAGGCTTTTGGTTACTATTGCAAGATAAAATCGATTGTCATGTCGGGTAAAGTAATTCTTTTTTTTATTCTTGCTGTACTCTTGATTATTTTCACGATTCAGAACCATATTCTGATCAACCTACGATTTTTCCATTGGGAAATTAACGATTTGCCTTTGGTGGTCGTTCTAATTGTTGGTTTGGTCTTTGGCTTTTTACTGGCAATGATTATGCAGCTTCCCAAAATTTTACGGCTGAAAAGAGAATTAAAAAATGTGATCGATGAACTGGAAAATCCAAAAAGTATTGATTCCGATGTCGATGAAGATGTGACTTCAGAAGGAATCAGTATGGGAAGTGACTACAAAGGAGGTTTTTTTAACGAGTAATCATGACACCAGACACAAGCATTCTGCTTAGTACCGCCTATTTTGCGCCCATAAGATATTTCTCTAAACTGGCCGAATATTCCAACATCTACATTGAGCAGCACGAACACTTTATCAAACAAACTTACCGCAACCGAATGATTATTTTGGGTGCAAACGGACCAATTTCATTGATTGTACCGGTTGAGAAAGGCCATGGCCAAAAAATAAATATCAAAGACCTGCGTATTTCCTACGACGAAGAATGGCAGAGAAACCATTGGCGAACCATCTTTTCGGCCTATAACTCCTCTCCTTTCTTCGAGTATTACGCTGATGATCTGGAACCTTTCTTCAGGCAAAAACACAAGTTTCTGTTCGATTTTAATCGACAAATTACTGAAACCGTTCTGGAAATTCTGGATATTTCGGTAAAGTTTAACCTTACAGAAGAATTCGAGCAGATTCCACATGAATGTCTGAATTTCAGGGAGAACATCAATCCAAAAGCACACCGAAATGGCTATGATCCGCATTTTGTAGCCCAAGAATACACGCAGGTTTTTTCTGAAAAATTCAGTTTCGTTCCCGACTTAAGCATTCTCGATTTACTTTTCAACGAAGGTCCATCGGCACATGAAGTGTTGAAGGAATGCTGGCAGGAATAATTTTTAGAGTGGGTGATTATAATCCGGACCTCAAAAATAAGGTTGGTCATCTGTCTAAACGAAAAAAGCCTCAATTTCTTGAAGCTTTTTTGCGGTGCGGACGGGACTCGAACCCGCGACCCACGGCGTGACAGGCCGTTATTCTAACCGACTGAACTACCGCACCATTTTTCAGTATTTTTTTTATCTTTCTGGCTGTTCATTGCCAAATCAATTTTAAAACGTTGTAAATTTTAAAAGCGGTGCGGACGGGACTCGAACCCGCGACCCACGGCGTGACAGGCCGTTATTCTAACCGACTGAACTACCGCACCATTATTTTTTGTTCTGAACCCGATTCGGTTAAAATCAGGCCTATTTTTTCAAAACTTACAACACTTTTTAAAGAACAAACCTTCTGAAATCCGTTTCTGAAAAGGCTTTGCAAATATAGCCTTTCTTTTTCTCCCTGCAATAGGGCAAATTAAAAAAATCCACCTTTTATTTAACCTATCAAAAGAGAACAGAACAAACTGATTATAAAATCATTTACCCAACAACATCAGACAAAACAAAATTCGATTTTGTAAGTTTTTTCTCCCCTTCCCATCTGTATGCCACCAATTTACCGGTGCGGGTAACACATGAATCGACACAACAAAGGTTATCGGCCAATATTCCGCAACACTGCTTTAAACAGTAATGTCCGAAGAAAACGATTGGATCATTTTTGGAATAAGGCTTCCTTGTTTGAATAATCTGACGAGGTATTGTATAGTCCGGAAGATCAAATCTACTTTCAAGTGAAATCTCCTTAAAAGTCTTTCCTTCGGGATTTTCCCACCATTTCATTCTAAACGAACGATGCGGTCTGCCATCAGCATCAAATACCAAAAGATCTTTGGGTATTTGAAAATCAACTCCTTTACAGGTCTCCCAGAATTTTATAGAAAATTCAGTTTCGTTTAGTGCAATTTCCCGAAGTAGCGTTTTGGTCAGTTTTGGACCTGTAACCGTATTTCTGATCAGCTCAATGTTTTTGTCGTCCCAACAAGCGTGAATAATCCGGATATCACCAAAATCGAGAAACATTGGCAAGGTTCTCAACCATTTCAGATGACTTTTAAACTCATCGTTACAGGTTGCAAATTCGGCCAAGGTTTGATTGATTTGCAACTGATATTTTGGAATTCGTTTTTTGTAATACTTTCCTTCGATATCGTGCAGATAATATAGTATTGCATACATTTCATGGTTTCCAAGTACTGCAAAAGCAGATCCGTTCTCGACCATCTTGCGGACTAAGTTGAGCGTTTCCCTGATTTTAGGCCCACGATTGATAATATCGCCTACAAATACAGCTTTTCTAATCGCATGTGAATAGTAGCCATCTCTTAGTCGATAGCCTAATTTTTTCAGCAAATTTATAAGCTGATCGGCATATCCGTGAACATCTCCTATAATATCGTACATAAAAAAATTGCCCGAATGATTTATTCGGGCAATTTAACTATTTTTTAAACACCACCGTTTCTTTCAACAATGAAACGATGATGCCTTTCGGTTTTCTACCAGAAATACATGTAGAACAAAGCACAAGCTAAAACTACACCTAACGAAGCAATTACATCCCACTTGTTCCAACTATTCCTGATAAGGGTTTTGTAGTCGCCTGTGAAGGTGATAAACTCTATCTGTTGAGCGGTAGGCTTCGGAGTAAAAAACGATACTACAACCATAAACAACATGATGAAGACAAGCAGCCAAATCTCAAAGATAAGCCAGTTGGTATGCCAGAACCAAGTAGTGGATTCCCAGTACCAGCCTGTCATTATGTCTTTACCTGTATTTGTAAAGATATTGGTCATCAATCGTGCCATACCAATAAGAAAGCCTACTATTAAACCTGCTTCACCTGCCTTGGGCGTAATTCTTTTAGAAAATATACCCATTACGAATACGGCTACCATGGCAGGTGCGAGCAACGATTGAATGCCTTGCAGATAGGAGTAAAGACTGCCGAGACTCATCATAACCGGTATCCATGCAATACCAAGTGCCACTATAACAATTGTTGCAGTACGGCCAACCAAAACGTATCTGGCCTCAGTTTTACCTTTGAACATTGGCTTATAAAAGTCTTCGGTATAAAGCGTAGCGCAAGAGTTGAAGAATGCCGCCAAAGAAGCAACCAATGCGCATATAAAGCCGATGGTAACAATACCTTTCACACCGGCGGGCAATACAAACTTAACCATTTGACCAAAAGCAGTATCAGTACCTTCAATTTTTATATCTTTTATACCAGTACTCACAATTATATCATTAAGATTTAAACCGCTTCCCGATTTTGAAGCCAATGCAACGGCAATCATTCCCGGTATCAGAAACATGAATACCGGTAGCAGCTTGAAAAAACCTGCAGCTATAGTCCCTCTGCGTGCGCGCTTCATAACTACGTCGCTAGGTTCGCCCTTTGTTTGTCCGAGCACACGTTGAACGATGTGTTGGTCGGTAGCCCAATACCAAAAGCCGATAATTGAGGCTCCGATAAATACCCAAAAACCAGGATAGTCGTCATACAGCGGGTCGCCCGTCTCAAGGTGGAACATGTGGCTTGTACCATAAGCAACGCCGTCTTTTCCTACATTTAGTGTTTTAGAAAAGTCGATCATCGCAGTCCAACCGTTAGCAATACTGCCGTCCCCGAGTGCCGACAATCCCAGAAAAAGCACAAGGAATGAACCAAGGATAAGTATAGGCGTTTGGATGGCCGACAGTGTCATCACACCTTTCATGCCGCCAAAAATGGTAAAGATACCCGTTAACACGATCAATCCGATAGCCCCGTACCAGAAAGGTATGCCAAGAAGGCTCTCCATGAAGATACCGCCGGTATATGCAGTTACACTCACTTTGGTCAGAATGTATGCTATCAATGTAATGATAGACAGCCACGAACCAGTACGAGGTGTGTAGCGATTCTTGAGGAAGTCGGGCATTGTGATGATTTTCCCCAACTTAATGTTCATAAGTTGATAGAACGGCACAAAGAGCCAGCCCAGGATGAGTATCATCCAGCCTTGCATCTCCCAGTGCGCCATACCTACACCTGCCTTTGCGCCTGTACCGGCAAGTCCAACAAGGTGTTCGGAGCCGATATTTGCAGCAAAAATAGCTGCACCAATGATATACCATGGCTCGCCTTTGCCGAATAGGTAGTCTTCGCTGTTGGCACCCTTCTGCAAACGTTTATCTTTTTGTACCGAACGCCATACAGCCCACGCTACCGCCAAAATCCCGACCACCATAATTGCCCAGTCGAGCCAAATAAATTCTTGTGAGTTCCAATTCATAATTTTTATAGATTAGATTATAATAGTTTAAAATTTAACAATCCGATCAGTATCTATTTCTCCGATATTGCTTTTAGCTTTATAATAAAATGCTCCCTTTCTCGATTCTGAAGCATCTTTCACACTCAGTTTTTCAAGAACTCCAAGCGACAATATCTTCTTCCTGAAATTTCCCGGATCAAATTCGCGCTGAAAAATAGCTTCGTATAACTTCCGCAACTGAATTAGGGTAAACATTTCTGGCAATAATTCACTTCCACATAGGCTATAACCTGCTTTTTGCTGAAGTTTCACCAATGCTTTTTCAAACATTTGCTGGTGATCAAAGATCAGTTTCGGAAGCTTATTGATAGAAACCCAATAGGCGCCGTTCTCTCTTACACATTCTTCATCATGCAAATCAATACGGATCAGTGCATAATAGGCCAGACTGATTACCCGTGCTTCCAGATCGCGATTTGGTTCAGAAAAAGAAGCGACCTGTTCCAGAAAAATCTGTTCCAATCCAGTTGTTAGTTTTAGAATACGTGCGGCAGCCTCATCGGCCGATTCGTTGTCCTCAACAAATCCACCCAGCAACGACCAATTGCCTTTGTATGGTTCGAAGCTACGCGGATAAAGCAAAAGTTTGATTTCTTCATCCTGATAACCCAGTATCACACAATCTACTGCAACGTAATGCTGCGGATGTATTTTATACAATTCCATAGAATAATCCCAAATAGATTATCGGCTAAAGTATAAAAGTATTATTTACTTTTATAAATGGAGATCAAAAAAAAAGGGATTCCTGTTGGAAAACATTTTTTATTTGAGTTGAAGTACAAATTCAACATTGTCTGAATTCATTTCAGTTCTGATTTTCTTAGAATTTGTAGAAAAACAGAAATCTGATTGTTATATAAAACAATACCCCTAAAAGCAAGTTTCGATGCTTTTAGGGGTATCAGCTAATATACGAAGGATTGTTTAAAGCAACCTTATTTTTAAACCACACTTACTACAGTAGGAATATTTGTATTGACATTTTTACTTCCAATCAATGCGTAAAACAACATATAAGCCAACCCGAAGAAAATGACCCAATAGCTGGTAATGTATGATGAGTTGTCAGCAATAAACCCTTGTGTTAGTGGCAATATACCACCACCACAAACCATTACCATGAAAATACCGGAGGCCGCTTCAGTATATTTTCCCAAGCCTTCAACTGCAAGGTTAAAGATACCACCCCACATGACAGAAGTACATAACCCACAGAAAATCAAAAACATAATTCCAATTGGTACATGTGCCAACCCAAATGAAATATTAGACTCGAATACTGGCATACTCACGGTTGTAGTAACTGGCAATAAAATGGCTAGCAAGACGAATATCAGACCAAGTGAGGATACAACCAACAACATGGATTTACTTGAGAACCTTGCTCCCAATCCTGCACCAAACAAACGTCCTATCATCATCAGAAACCAATAAGTTCCGACAACAGAACCTGCAATGGTTGGATCAATTGCTAAACCACCTTTTGCTGTAGCTGAAGTCATAAACAGGTTGGCAAAATGAGGGATTCCAATTTCGATACCTACATAAACGAAAATTGCAAGAGCACCCAGTTTAAAATGACGGAATGCCATCGGGCTATGTTCGTGTTTGATTTTTACTTTACCAATCAAACGAGGTTCAGGAATATTCATAATATACAACACTACAAAAACCAATGCGAAAATTCCCATCGCCAAAAAGAGGGCTGGATTTGCTTTGTCGATATTACGGTCAGCAGCATTTGCCCCCATGAGGTAACCTACAAGTACCGGAACAATGGTAGCAGCAACAGAGTTTAAAGATCCACCAGTCTGAATCAACTGATTACCTTTTTTGCCTCCGCCACCCAAAGTATTCAACATCGGGTTAACAACTGTATTCAACATACACATTGAAAAACCTGAAATGAAGGCACCAGCCAAATAAACGTTGAAGCTTCCGACAACGCCTGACAAGTACTGAACTCCAACACCTGTGAAACCAACAATTACAGCCAGTAAAGCGGTTTTTTTGTATCCTATCCGTTCTAGCAATATTCCGGCTGGAATACCCATGAAGGCATAAGCGATAAAATTGGCAAAAAAGCCAAGTGTTGACATGAAATCGGATGCACCGAACTGATTTTTTACAATGACCCCAAATGGAGCAGGCAAACCTGTCACAAAGGCAATCATAAAGAAAAGAGCAAACATCATTGCAATAGGCAATGCATAACTTTTTTTCTGACTCATAGTTTGTGGTAATTAGATTGTTAATTTATGAAGTTAATTTCTGTTTTGTACGTTTAAATTAGCCTTCGAATTTGCAAAAAATATCTAAGCATTTATGAATGATCTGCAAAAAAACGTTGGAACCTGAACTGACTGATATTTACCCCCTTTATTAATTGGATCAACATCAGTCAGTAGGTTTATAAGTGATTACAGATCAAGTTTTATTGATCCTTTGGCGCGGATAAACAATTTATGACAACTTCCCTGTCCATATACATGCTCAAGGGTTTTGACATATTTATCCAGCAAATCCTGTGGTACAAATGCCTGAATGGTTCCGCCAAATCCACCACCATGAACGCGCCATGCGCCTTTTCCTTTCAAAATCATTTCGCTCAAAGCCAAAGCCAGCGAAACTACTTGCTCGTCTTTATGAACTACATCGAAAATATTTTGATTGTACATGTAAGAGCTATATCCAGATTCAACCACCATTTTCAGGAATGACTGAAAATCGTTTTTTTCGAGGGCAGCAACCTGATCAACAACACGTTGATTGTCGCCCTGAAAATGAAAAGCGCGAAGAATTGCCCTATCGCCGGTTACTTTACGGATTTCAGGAATCTTCTCAACAATCTGGTCCAAAGTCACTTGCCTCAAAACTTTAGCACCAAGTATGGCGGCTACAGCCTTCATTTCGGTTGGAAGAGATGCGTATTCTGCCTGAGATGCGGCATCGTCGTGTCCACCACCAACATCAGTAATCACCAATGCAAAACCTGTTTTAACAAAGTCGAAGTCAACTTCTTTAACAATTGGTTTTGAAGGATCTTCAAAATCGATGGTAATTAAGCCACCAACAGAACAAGCGGTTTGATCCATTAAACCACAAGGTTTTCCGAAGTAATTATTTTCAGACCACTGACCGATAATTGCATTTTCAACGCCACTCATTTTGCCACCATTGAATAAGTGGTTTACAATAGCGCCAACAAGCACTTCGAATGAAGCTGAAGAACTCAAACCTGAACCTTTTGGCACACGACCATCAATGCTGGCATCAAAACCGCCTATTTCGTAGCCCAATGATTTCATCCTGGCGCAAACGCCTTTTACTAAAGATGATGAGCTATAGAATTGAGATTCGTCAATTTCCAACGCTGAAAGATCAACCTGAAATTCAGGATATCCTGCTGATTTAATGCTGATAATATTTGTTCCGTTTTTAGCCGCAACAGCAATATTGTCGAGGTTTACAGCTCCTGCTAAAACCCGTCCGTAGTTGTGGTCGGTGTGGTTACCTCCAATTTCTGTACGTCCCGGCGAGCTGAATAATGAAACATCATCAGTTCCATATACCTTCTGAAATTCATTCATCAAAGCGACATAGCGATCAGCTTGTTCTTTCAACGTGGATGAATTCACTCCATATAACTCCTGAAATAATGGATTATTTCCGTCAGCAATTTTTTCAATTAAAGCATTAATCTTTGCCATAGTTTTTTGTCGTGTTTAATTATTTATTGAGTTGTTTTTTATAGTGTACATCTGACAGATCACGCAAACGCTGGGCAGCCTGTTCAGCAGTGATGTCGCGTTGCGGAGTTGCCAGCATTTCGTATCCGACCATAAATTTCTTTACTGAAGCTGAACGTAACAAAGGCGGATAAAAGTGCATGTGCAGATGCCATTCCGGGTAATCTTTTCCGTCGGTTGGAGCCTGATGAAGGCCTGCAGAATAGGCAAACGAAACTTCAAAAAGGTTATCGTACCTGATCGTCAACTTCTGGTAAATATCAGCTAATGAAGTTTTTTCCGCATCGGTTAATAACGTGATATTTTGAACCGGACGTTTACTGATGATCATGGTTTCGAAAGGCCAAACAGCCCAAAATGGAACGAGTGCTACAAAATGCTCATTTTCAACCAATATCCGATCCTTTTTAACAAGTTCAGCTTTCAGGTAATCGCCCAAAAGTGTGGTCCCATGTTTTTCGAAGTACTCTTTTTGGGTCTTTGATTCTTTCGCAGGTTCGGTTGGAACCGAAGATGATGACCATATCTGTCCGTGTGGATGTGGGTTTGAACACCCCATAATGGCACCTTTATTCTCAAATATCTGGATGTAATCAATCATCTCATTATTAGCCAATTCAGCATATTCTTCGCACCAAACATCAACCACTTTCCGAATATCTGCAACATCCATTTCGGGTATTGTCAGACTGTGATTTTCGCTGAAGCAAATCACTTTGCAAATACCGGTTTCGCTTTTGGCCTGAAAAAGATTTCCCTCATCAACAATTCCCGCCGGAGAATCGGTTAACAACGCACTGAAATCGTTTGTAAACACAAAAGTTCCTTTGTATTGAGGATTATACTTCCCTCCTGCCCTTTCATTTCCGGCGCATAAATAGCAAGTTGGATCATATTTCGGACGTTCGTCAGAAACAGTCTTCTCAACTTGTCCCTGCCAAGGCCTTTTTGATCTGTGCGGTGATACTAAAATCCAGTCGCCCGTTAACGGATTTAATCTCTTATGTGGGTGATCTTCAATATTAAAATTACTCATACTATAATTGCTACTAACTGGTGGGTACTGGTGGGTAAAAGTAGATCATTTTCCCATTACTGAACAGTTTAAATTTGTGTTTAGAAACATATCACAGAGAATTTCTGCGGATAAGCGACGACTGATTTCTTATTTTATCGGTGCTTCTGTCCTGAATCATACGTGCCAATGTTTGTCCCATTAGCTGAAAATCAGTTGATATAGTGGTAATTCCACCAGCCACCACTTCTTTCAATACAGTATTGTTAAACGAAACAATTCCGGCATCTTTTCCCAAAACAAGATTTTTTTCAGCAGCCATTTTTACCAGACTAACCAAACTACGGTCGGATGGAACAAAATAAGCCTCTCCACTTTTCATTTCTTTATTCAACACATTGCGAATGATTTCCGATTGAAATCCATTTTCATCGCAAAAACGCTGAAATCCAAGCATCCGACCTTCAGGCTCTTTTCCTCCAGGAAATATCATTATCAACTTGTTATACTTCCGAAGCAAATCGATGCCATCAGTTAAAGCATCATAAACATCTCTTTCAAAATCCTGATATACAACCGGATAATCCGAAATATCATCCTTTTTGCGATCAAGAATATAAACCTTGTCTTTTGGAAGTTTTCCGATAATATCGGCGGTGTAATCAAAAGTCGCAGGCATAATCACATACGAAGTATATTTACCTACGCTTCCCGAAATAAGATCCTTAAAAACCTGATAATTAAAATGATGAAAATAAATATCGACAATCGATTTTGCATCCAGACTATTCAGAAATGAAGTATATAAATCTTCCTTAAAAACGTTCAACTCATCAAAAAGCACAAAAATATTCTGGTCAAGATTGATTTCTGTATTGTTGATGTAGTATCCTTTTCCAGGAATTGAATTAATAATTCCCTTGGCTTTCAGCTCATTGAATGCAACCATTACCGTATCACGCGACAACTCAAAATCAATACATATTTGGTTCAACGACGGAATTTTGTCACCCAATTTCAGATCGCCAACAGAAATAGCTGTGTAAATTGAATTGATAATTTGACGGTATTTGGGGACACCTAAAGAATCATCGATCTGAATGTACTTCACAAGTTTTGTATTAAATTGGTTCGAGTTTTCAAAAATAACAATTAATCGGGATAAATACACAACCTGTACCCACCAGTATGAGAGGAAAAAAATTCGTATCTTGAGCCGCTGTTTTAGAAAAGCCTCCCCTAAGCCCTCCAAAGGAGGGGAAAATTAAGAAAATCAATGAATTAACTAAAATATACAAACATGAAAATTACAAAATCCCTTTTCGGGAAAACAAATGAAGGAGTTGAAGTTGACTTATTTACTCTGTCAAACGACAATCAGGTAACGATTAAAATCACCAATTACGGAGCTATTGTTACCTCTATTGAAACTCCTGATCAAAATGGTGAGATTGCAAACATCGCCTGTGGATTCGATAAACTCGAAACTTACCTGAGTGCAGAATATCTCGGTAGCTACCCTTATTTTGGCTGTATTTGCGGCCGTTGTTGCAACCGTATTGGCGAAGGTAAATTTTCGCTTGAAGGCAAAAACTACTCTCTTGCTGTCAACAATGGCACAAACCACTTGCATGGTGGATTGGTTGGATATGACCGCCGCTTATTCTCTGCTGAATTGATCGAAGAATCAATTAAAGTTGGGGTTAAACTCACTTTAAACGATACGGATATGAACGAAGGTTATCCTGGTAATTTAAAAGTGAACTGTACCTATACATTAAACAACAACAATGAACTGACCATTGAATATGGCGCAGAAACCGATCAGACAACCATTGTAAACCTGACCAATCACACATATTTCAACCTGACCGGCGGTAAAGAGCAGATTTTGAACCACCAACTCGAGCTACCAGCCAAAACATTTACTGAATCAGTTGGAAGTATTCCTACCGGCAACATCCTTTCTGTTGAAGGCACCCCTTTTAACTTCCTCAATAAAAAGAAATTGGGTCAGGATATTGAACCTCTTCCCGATGGATATGATTTGAACTTTGTACTCGACAATGAAGAAGGCAAGTTGGTTTTTGCCGGCCGTCTAAGCGAAGAAACTTCGGGAAGAACAGTTGAAGTTTACACCACACAACCCGGGATTCAGCTATACACAGGCTATTGGATTCCTGAGTTAACTATTGATGGACAAAAGAAATTTGGCAGATACACTGGCGTGGCTTTGGAGACACAGCATTATCCTGATTCAATCAACAAACCTAATTTTCCGCAGGTTACGCTCGCTCCAGAACAGACATTCTACGAAAAAACAGTTTACACATTCGGAACAAAATAATCAAAAGGGCTTCGGCCCTTTTTTTTATAACCCTGTAGCCCCCGCAAAGGATTGGAATTAAGATCGGCTTTATAATTTAATTTGTACTTTTGGGTTCTCTTGAATAATAAACGAAACATTATGAGAACGATCGTCGAACTTTTTGAAACCAGTGTTTCCAAATTTCCAAACAACATTTACCTCTGGGAAAAACAAAACGGAAAATTTGAAGGTACGACTTACCAACAAACCCATGATTTGGTTTTCCGATTTGGTGCCGGACTTTTGGCACTTGGGCTTCAAAAAGGCGATCGTGTTGGTCTGATATCAGAAGGCCGTAATGCATGGATTATTTCCGAACTGGGAATTCTGTATGCCGGCGGTATTAATGTTCCGCTTTCAGTGAAACTAGATTCTGGCAATGAACTTAAATTCAGGCTTGTACACTCAGGATGCAAAATGATTGTGGTTTCAAGCGGACATGCCTCAAAAGTTGAAGAAATCAGGAATGAACTTCCGAACCTTGAAAAAGTGATTTACATTGATGGAAAAGAAAATCCCGGAGGAAATGACATTTCATACAATGAAGTTCTTGCCATGGGCGATGCCTATTTAAAAACAAACATGGATGATTTTGAGGCTATCTACAAAAGCATTCAGCCAAATGATGTTGCCAACATTTCATATACTTCAGGAACAACGGCCGATCCGAAAGGAATTATGCTCTCGCAACTGAATTATGCCGCCAATGTGGTTCAATCGAATACATTGATGGACATTACCGAAGACTGGAAAACACTGGCTTTGCTTCCATGGGATCATGCATTTGCACACACTGGATGTCTGTATTGTTTCATGTATAACGGAGCAAGCATTGCGGCACTCGAAGTGGGAAAAACGCCCATGGAAACGCTGAAGAATATTCCTAAGAATATTAAAGAGGTACAGCCAAACGTCATGATGAGCGTTCCTGCCCTCGCTAAAAACTTCAGGAAAAGTATTGAATCGGGTATCAGACAAAAAGGACCTGTTGTTGAAGAACTTTTTAAACATGCCTTGAAAATTGCATACAAATACAATGGGTCGGGTTGGGATCGTGGTTCTGGTGCCCGGGCAGCCTATAAACCATTGCTTAGATTCTACGATAAAATTCTCTTCAAAAAAATACGCGAAGGCTTTGGCGGGAAACTCCAGCTGTTTATTGGTGGAGGTGCTTTGCTGGATATTGAATTGCAGCGGTTCTTTTATGCCATCGGGATGCCGATGTGTCAGGGATACGGACTTTCAGAAGCCTCGCCCGTGATATCGTCGAATGCACTACATGCCATCAAATTCGGTTCATCGGGCAAGTTGGTGAAATATATGGAACTAAAAATCTGCGATTTGGACGGAAATGAACTTCCTCAGGGAGAAAAAGGTGAAATTGTGGTAAAAGGCGACAACGTAATGATGGGCTATTGGAACAACCCAAAAGCAACCGCTGAAACCATCAAAGACGGATGGTTATATACCGGCGACATGGGTTACATGGACAACGATGGCTTCCTTTATGTTCTCGGACGTTTCAAAAGCCTCTTGATCGGGAGTGACGGTGAAAAATTCAGTCCTGAAGGGATCGAAGAAGCTTTGGTTGACCAGTCTCCATTCATCGATCAGTGCATGTTATACAATAACCAGAATGCATGGACTTCAGGAATGATTGTGCCCAACATGGCCGCTGTCAGGCGTGAACTTGATAAACATGGCATCAAAGCCGGAACTGACGAAGCATTGGCTGAAACGCTGAAGATTATTCAAACTGAAGTAGATGCCTACAAAGCTGGCGGCAAATTTGAAAATTCGTTCCCCGAACGCTGGTTGCCAACCACCATTGCCGTTTTGCCCGAAGCATTTACCGAGCAGAATCATTTGCTCAATTCGACAATGAAAATGGTACGTGGAAAAATAACCGAATACTTTAAAGAAGAACTTGAATTTTTATATACTCCTGAAGCCAAAAACATTCAGAACCCGGTGAATTTGGAAGCGGTGAGAAAATGGGAAAAACAATAAACAAATGCGAACAAGATTACTTTTCATACTATTCCTTTTCTTCGGAATAAATTCTTTCGGCCAAAAGATGACAGGATTTGGCGGCGAGCTATCAGTTCTGAGCCTCAAGCCAAATGTAAGGATGTGGTTAGATAAAGCTACCGGATTTGAAGTTTTTGGCGGAATTTCTTCAGAATTGACACAATTTAAGCCCAACGATTTTGAAGCCGGATTCAAGGTTCTCAGCACTTTCCTGTACGACCGCACCAACCGTACCTACTTTGGAGCAGTAGGTAAATGGGCATGGGTAAATATCGATAGTGACAAAACCAACACCAATTTGCCTGTTTTCGGACTTCTAATTGGAAAAGAATGGTCAAGTAAGCGAATACACCGAACAGGATTTGCCATTGAATTTGGTTATCAGTATGGCGTAAAGAAATACTATATTGATATTTATGGAGAGAAATACAACAACACATACCAGGTATTTCCATTGATTCTAAATATCAGGTACTCATTATACAAGGAGTAAATGACTTCTATTACCTGGTTTTCTTTGTCAACAATAATGACCTGAATAAGAAAATACTAAACATTCAAAACTAAACTAACCAATGAACAACTTAACTTCAACAAAAAGATGGCTATTCTTACTATTAATTCCGGTTTTATGCCATTCAATCAATGCATTTAGTCAAAATAAGTTCAATCTTATTGCCCCAAATAATGGAATGACAATCACCAACAACATGCCCAATCTCTCGTGGCAAATCATTCCTTGCGACCATTTTGAGCTGTGGATAGATGGGATTATGATGGACAAAATCAATTCGAACCAACACGCGTATGTTGCATTTCCGCTTTCATTCGGAAAGCATTCTTGGAAAGTGGTTGCTGTAAGTGCTTCAAAAAGAATTGAAAGCAATGTTTTAGAATTTACAGTTGATGATGGCCCGCTGGCCGAACTTCCGGAGAATGCCGTACTTATCAGGAACGACTGGAAAGTAAAATCATCGCTTGAAGCAGGCGCAAACGGTGCCAGTATTTCCAGTTCAAAAATAAACACAAAAGGATGGGCAACTACCAGTTTACCTGCAACGGTTCTTACTGCCTTGGTTCGCAATGGGTTCTATCCAAATCCCTACATTGGAACCAACAACATGCTGATTCCTGATTGCAGCGACGAGTTCAACAAAGACTATGATTTACTGAAATACAGCCATATAGCCAATAAAAATCCCTGGAAAAATTCCTACTGGTTCAGAAATACATTCACTATTCCAGCCAATTTTTCAGAAAAAACGATTTGGCTGAATTTTTCAGAAATAAACTACAAAGCTGAGGTTTGGTTAAATGGGATCAAGATTGCCGATACTACCCAAGTGATCGGTATGGAACGTCAATTTAGGTTCGATATTACTTCAGTTTTAAAGAAAACAGGTCCGAATATTCTGGCAGTAGCCATTTATCCGCCCAATCATCCAGGGAAACCAGCTGCTGAGCCACTCACCCCACTGGCTGATCCGGGAACCAATATGGCCGATGGTGTCATCAGTCAAGACTATACCAAATGGGATGTAATGGGTTGGGACTGGCAACCGTCGATCCGTGACCGAGATATGGGTATCACCGAAGATGTATTTTTAAGTGCAACCGATAAAGTAGAATTCGACAATTTGTATGCGACTTCGAATCTTTTCCTGCCCGATACCACAACGGCTGAAGTAACAGTTTCCGCCAACCTGGTCAACCGCTCAGAAACGGAGCAGGAAGGCATTGCAAATATTGTTGTTAAAAGCGGCAATGATGTCATCTCATTCGATCAGCCTTATAAAATAGCACCAAATTCAACTATAGAATTTCTGTGGAACAAGACCAATGTAAAACAATTGCGGATTGCCAACGCAAAACTCTGGTGGCCTGCGGGATATGGTCAGCAAAACCTGTACAAAGTTTCGCTGTCAACGCTGACCAACACCAACCAAAAAGCAACTGCAAAAACTACTTTCGGAATACGGAAAGTTGAAACGTATATCGGCGCTAAAGAGCGGGTTTACAAGATCAACGGACGTGAAATTTATCCAAAAGGGGGCAACTGGGTGATTGATATGATGCTCAACTGGAATGCATCGCGCTACGAAAAAGAAATTTTACTAACCCGAAATGCCAATCTTAATATCTTACGCGTTTGGGGACCAACCGGGATTGCTCCAAAAGCACTTTACGAGGCTGCCGACAAACATGGAATTCTGATCTGGCAGGATTTTTTGAACGATTTTTGGGGTACTTTCAGAAATAAGTCCGGATTTCAGCCTGAAATTTCGCTTTTCGAAAAAGCAACTACAAACATTATCAAAAAATATCGCAATCATCCTTCATTGGTGATCTGGTGCGGCGGAAATGAAGGAGTTAATCCCCGGGAAGAGCTGATTTTAAACATCCTCAAAAAATACGATGGAAGAGATTCACGCCATTATCTAAAGACATCGAATGGCGATGGATTGCATGGTGGAGGACCTTACCACACACTCGAACCACAGGTTTATTTTACAAGTGCCAAAATAAGCGGCTTCAGTAGTGAAATCGGACCAAGTGGAGTCCCGGTTTTCGAAAGTGTAATAAAATTCATTCCTGAAATGGGAAAAACATGGATGACAGGCCGTTTCCCGCTTGATGGAACCTGGGCCTACCACGATGCCAACGATTGGCCAGGAAAAGATTCGCGCAAATTTTCGTCCTACGATAATATTGTGAAAAAATATTACGGAGTTTCTGATTCTTCAGGAATGAAAGGGGCAGAAATTTATCTTAACAAATGCCAACTGGTCAACTATGATGTTTACCGCTCGAGCATTGAAGCCATCAACAAACAACTTTGGACAAATGCAAGCGGAATACTGCTTTGGAAGTCGAACTCGAGCTGGCCAAGCATTACATGGCAGGTTTACGACTGGTATTTGCAGGCACATGCCGGCTACTACGGAGCTAAAAAAGCCGCAGAACCATTGCATGTCCAACTGAACCGCGACGATCAATCGGTTTCCCTGATCAATCTGCTCAGTAAAAAGCTGACTGATGTAACCATCAAAGCCACGTTGCTTGGTGCTGATCTAAAAAGTGTTTGGAATACATCGCTACTTGTTACAATGGGTTCCAATTCCACCTTCAAAACAGGAATTGAAGTGCCCGAAAGTGCCAACACCGAGTTTCTGAAATTGGTTGCAGAAGATAAATCAGGGAAAATACTTGCTGAAAACTTCTATTGGTTAAACAAGTCGGACAATTTTAAAGAACTGAATAACCTACAAGTACCGAAACTTGAAATCTCGGCCAAACTCATTTCGAAAGAAAAAAATCAGAAGTATCAGGTAACTGTTTCAAACAAAGGAACAACCCTGGCTTTCATGCTGGGACTGAAAGTTGTTGGAAAAGAATCGGGTCAGGAGATTTTACCCAGCATTTGGAGCGACAACTATTTGAACCTGCTTCCCGGCGAATCGAAAACAGTGATGGTTGAAATTGCAAACGATGATTTAACCGAGTTGCCGGTAATTCAATATGCAACATACGGATCGGTTGAAAAATTGACGGTAGAAATACGGTAAGCAAAGAAATTAATAATGAAGAGGCTGAGGTCAACAGAATTACTTTTCTTGAAAATATGGACAAACGCATCGCTATCATCGACCTTGGTACCAATACATGCAACTTGCTGATTGCTGAATATTCACAATCGACCTACCACATTCTGTATCAGGCTAAGGAAGTTGTAAAACTTGGGAAAAACGGGATCGATAAGAACCAACTGAATGAAGACGGATTGGAAAGGGCAATTCTAGCAATCAGGAAACATCAGGAAAGAATTGAAAAACACAACATTTCAGAAATTGAAATCATAGCCACTTCGGCGATCAGAGAAGCAACCAACAAAGATTGGTTTCAGCAGGAAATTAAAGCCGCGACAGGTCTTGAACTGGTTGTTATTTCCGGAGAAAAAGAAGCCGAATTGATTTTTAAAGGCGTGAAACTTGCTTTCGGTGAAATTGAAAATCGTTCTTTGATTTTGGATATTGGCGGCGGAAGCAACGAATTTATCCTGACGAAATCAGGGACTCCGGTCTGGAAAGAAAGTTTTCCGCTGGGAATGGCCAGGATCATTGAGCAAATACCTCCCTCCGACCCTATTACCCGGAATGAAATACTTCAAATCAACAACTGGTTTGAAAGCCGGCTTGAACCTTTGTGGAAGCGGGTGCAAAACACTCCAATATCAATGTTGATCGGATGTTCCGGAGCTTTTGACACCGTCGTTGATTTGATCGACCAGACCGATGCCGGAACCAAAACACGTATCAGACAAGAAGTGACTATCAATGATTTTCATGCTATTTATGAAAAGCTGATTCCCTCGACAACGATCGACCGAATGAAAATGAAAGGAATGGAATCCATCCGGGTTGAAATGATTGTTCCATCAGTTATCTTCATCAATTTGGTGATCGAGCGGTTAAAAATTCAGAAAATCGTCCAAACCGATTTTGCCCTCCGCGAAGGTGTTCTATACGAAAGAATTTTCAGCTAAATTTGACCATTCATTTTCAGGATAAAAACTACACGCATGTCGAGAATATTGGTGATTGATGACGAACGGAGCATCCGGAATACGTTAAAAGACATTTTGGAATTCGAAAAGTACCAGGTCGAACTGGCCGAAGATGGTTTTAAAGCCCTCGAATTGTTGAAAATTGCCGATTTTGACGTGATTCTGTGCGATATAAAAATGCCGGGAATGGACGGTATTGAAGTTCTGCAAAAGGTAGAGGAAATTAAGCCCGACACTCCGGTAGTGATGATTTCCGGTCATGGAAACATTGATACAGCAGTTGAATCGATCAAAAAAGGGGCGTATGATTTTATCGAAAAACCACTCGACTTGAACCGGTTGCTGATCACTTTACGCAATGCCATGGACAAATCGACCCTAATTACCGAAACAAAAGTTTTGCGCAAAAAAGCAGGAAAACGGTTCGACATTGTAGGGAATTCAACTTCTATACAAAAGGTAATTGACATGGTTGACCGTGTTGCGCCAACCGAAGCACGTGTTTTGATCACAGGCTCAAACGGAACCGGAAAAGAATTGGTAGCACGCCGCCTTCACGAAAAGAGCAACCGGGCCGAAGGTCCGTTTATTGAAGTCAACTGCGCTGCAATACCATCAGAACTTATTGAAAGCGAATTATTCGGTCATGAAAAAGGAGCATTTACTTCAGCCATTAAACAGCGAAAAGGAAAGTTTGAGCAGGCCACAGGCGGAACCATTTTTCTGGATGAAATTGGCGACATGAGCTTGTCGGCCCAGGCCAAAGTGCTGCGCGTTTTGCAGGAAAGTATTATTACCAGGGTTGGTGGCGATGCGCAAATTAAAGTAGATGTCAGGGTGGTTGCTGCCACCAACAAGAACCTGAAACACGAAATTGAAAACAATGCCTTTCGCGAAGATTTATATCACCGGTTAAGTGTCATTCTGATTAATGTTCCTGACCTAAACGACCGCATTGACGATATTCCGGTTTTGTGCCAATACTTTATTGACTTAATCTGTACTGAGTACGGAATACCACAGAAAACAATTGAAGAAGATGCCATTGTCGAGCTTCAGAATATCCAATGGACTGGCAATATCAGGGAATTCAGGAACGTGATTGAGCGCCTGATCATCCTTTGCGATAAAAACATCACCATGGAAGATGTTTTAACTTACGCCACGGCACGCAAATAAAAGTGAATAGTCATAATATGCCCCTGAATACAGGTGGTTTGCGTTACATCATGGCGCGCTGAAAATTTTGACTTTGTGTGAAAATTTCGCTCTCTGTAATTCAGGGGTTTTTATATTTCAATACTTTCTTTTGAAACTTTTAGTTTTATAGAAATCCAACTATATTTACCGAAAAAATCAGAATGATTAACGAAAAAAAAATTGTGGTCGTATTGCCTGCATATAACGCAGCCAAAACACTTGAAATTACCTATAAAGAGATTGACTTTTCCATTGTTGACGAAGTTATTCTGGTGGACGACAAAAGCAAAGACGAAACCATTAAAGAAGCCAAGAGACTCGGAATCAAACATATCATCAGTCATGAAGTGAACAAGGGATATGGTGGAAATCAAAAATCCTGTTACAACAAAGCGCTTGAACTCGGTGCAGACATTGTAATCATGTTGCATCCCGATTATCAATATACGCCCAAGTTAATCCCATCAATGTCCCACTTGATTGCAAACGAATTGTACCATGTGGTTTTAGGTTCACGCATTTTGGGCAAAGGCGCATTGGCTGGTGGTATGCCCTGGTACAAATATATTGCTAACCGGTTGCTGACCTTGTTCCAGAACATCGTGATGAATGCCAAGCTTTCGGAATATCATACAGGATACCGGGCATTTTCGCGCGAAGTACTTGAAAAGGTGAATTACAATGCCAATTCCGACAATTTTGTATTCGACAACCAGATGCTTGCCCAAATCTGGTATGCCGGATACGAAATAGCTGAAATTACCTGCCCCACTAAATATTTCGAGGATGCATCAAGTATCAACATTAAAAACAGTTCAATATACGGAATGGGAGTACTAAAAACGTCGTTGCAGTTCAGGTTGCAGAAATGGGGGATACTAAAAAATGAAATATTTAAATAAAATTGAACCTAATCCGAACATTGTTTTTATTTGTTTTTTTTGACCTAAATTATCACTGTGTTATAATTGTTTTTGTCAATTCCAGAAAAAGGAGCATTCTGATCCTCAATTAATATCACATTAGAAATACAATGAGAAACTTTAATTTATACGCATTTATATCTTTATTCGGAATCCTGTTTCTGATCATTCTTTACAAAGTTATCAATGTGCCTGTATCGACCGATGAGTCACCTACCGTTTTCTTTTATTCTAATTTCAGTTTTTGGGATATCATGATGTACCCCGACAACATCCCAAATAACCATATTTTAAATACTTTGTTTGCCAAATGTTCAATGATTATCTTCGGGAAGGAACAATGGGCAATACGTTTGCCCAATCTCTTGAGTTTTATCGTTTTTGGGTTTGGTGTGTTTCGGATACTAAAACTTGTTCTAAAACCTGGTTCTTACTTTTTCCTTCCTGCCGCCATTCTTTTTATAAACCCATATTGGCTTGATTTTTTCGGTTTAGGCAGAGGATATGGGATTTCCAGCACATTGGTAACCATCTCTGTAGCATTTATGCTTGAAGCGTATATGTTTAGAAAGCCAAAATTTATATGGTATTCCTTAATTGCATCCATTCTGGCTTCCTATGCAAATTTCTCAGTGTTGGTTTTTTGGGTAGCTATTACTGCCATGGTATGGTATGGTTCTATTTTTTCATTGAAAACAAAAAGAATCTGAAGAAAGTTATCAAGCCTTCCTTTATCATATTCTTCATTTCAGTTGCTTATTTGGCTTTGATTATTGTACCAATCCTTAACCCACATTGCAGCTAAAAGTAGCCCTTTTAGTTAAAATTCAGCTATTATCCACTTTTTTCGTGCTATTTTCATTACACTAAATTTATAACCAACTGATAATCAGCAGCAGGTTTTTTCAGGAATTGAAAAAAGTCGATTGTGTGGACTTCCAAGCATTTGTATATTAGCTGATTAAGGTCGATCTTTGGTGTATGTACATCAAGACAATCAGAAAATATTGCCAGACAGAAAAGGCCACTCACACCTATTTTCGGTTGAGCGAAAGCTACCGCGATGAATATGGTTTTGTTCGGCAGCGAATGGTTATAAGTCTTGGACGATTGCCTGAACTCCCCGACTTTGATAAGAAAGTTCTGTTTCTGGAACGGCTGAACGAATTAATCAAAGGAAAGCCATCACTTTTTAGCTTCAAAGAAGAAAAAGTTGAGCAACTGGCACAGCATTACTATGGAGAACTGAAACAGAAAAAGAAGATTGACAGGGCTTCTGATGTCACCGATGATATTGATACGGTCAAGCTCAATACCTTGAAGAACAAGAATATCCGTGAAGTTGGAGCCGAATCGCTTTGTTATCAGGCACTGCGGCAATTAAAGATAGACAGTTATCTTAAAGCCAGAGGTTGGGACGATGAGCAGGTCAACCTGGCGGCAACCCATATCATCAGCCGGACTGTTTACCCTGCATCGGAACTCAAGACAGTGTCGTGGATCAAAGAAAACTCGGCGGTATGCGAACTGACAGGTTATGATATTGAAAAGGTGACCAAAGACAAGCTGTACGAGATCTCAAAGAAATTGTACGAAGAAAAGGCGGGGATTGAAAACCACCTGTCCAGATGCACCAGCGAACTGTTCAACCTACAAGACAAGATCATTTTGTACGATCTTACCAACACCTATTTTGAAGGCCGGATGAAGTACAGCCAAATGGCCAAATTTGGACGGAGTAAAGAAATGCGAAAAGATGCCAAGCTGATTGTTCTGGCTGTCATTATCAATGCCGAAGGTTTTTTGAAGTATTCCGATATTTTCGAAGGCAATACCTCAGATTGCACTACCTTGAAAACCGTGATAACCCAACTCAACCAGAGGGCTGGATATACCAGTCAAAAACCCATCATTGTGATGGATGCCGGTATTGCAACCGAAGAAAACATCCAATTCCTGAAGGATGAGAAATACGACTATCTGTGTGTTTCCCGTTCAAACCTAAAGGATTACAAAGCAGATACCGATAGCCGTCCGGTACAAATCTATGACAAGAAGAACCAGCCCATCGAGTTGCTCAATGTCAGGGTTGAAAACGACACTGACAACTACCTTTGGGTAAAAAGCGAAGCCAAAGCGCTGAAAGAAAACAGCATGAATGATCAGTTCTCTGGGCGCTTCGAAGAAGGTTTGCGTGTGATACAAAAAGGTATTGCCAGCAAAGGCGGAACCAAGAAAACCGACAAAGTATGGGAGCGTATTGGGCGGTTGAAAGAAAAATACTCCTCCACCCACCAATACTATGACATTACCGTTTCTGACAATGGCAAAGGTACGGCCACCAGCCTGGTTTTCCAGAAGAAAGCAGGAATAACGATCGATGACAAAGCTGGCATCTACTTCCTTCGTACATCGCTGAACGGCAAAGAAGAACAAACCCTTTGGATGATCTATAACCTGATCCGCGAAATAGAATACACTTTCCGGGTACTAAAAACAGACCTGGACTTGCGTCCGGTCTATCACAAAACCGATGATGCTTCAATGGCACATCTTCATTTGGGGTTGCTGGCCTATTGGCTCGTTTCGACCATACGTTACCAGTTGAAACTTAAGGGTATCAACCACGGATGGAACGAGATTGTCCGAATATTGAACACACAGAAAATGGTAACAACAACCGTCGAAAATACAAAAGGCGATACCATACAAATCAGACAATGCAGTGAACCAACAGAAGAGGTCCGCCAAATTTACAACAAGCTAAAATATCCTGAAATCCCCTTGCCCCGAAAAAAATCCGTGTGGCACACTGGTGAAATATTAAAAACTGCTTATCTGCTTTAAACAAGTTGTTTTTATTTCAGATTTACCTGGGAATATATTTTCGTCTTTAAACATCTCAAGCATAAAAGACGCAAACTATGCTAAGATGTGTGAATGATGTAAATCTCTTTAAAAATTCTGTAAAACTTCTCCTGTTATAACTATATAACTTCGGTCGCTCATTATTCATTAATAAAACTTATACAGATGAAAGGGAACAAAGAATTACTTGCTGTCTTAAATTCGCTTCTGGCAGATGAACTTACTGTTATCAACCAATACATGGTGCAATCTGAAATGTGCGCAAACTGGGGTTACAGTAAGCTTCATAAGGCTATCCGGAAACAGGCAATGGATGAAATGCTCCATGCCGAGTGGTTTATCGAGCGAATCATTTTTTTCGAGGGCTTGCCTACGGTATCCAAACTTAATCCGATGAAGATTGGTAAAACAGTATCAGAAATGATCAGTAACGACGACGACACTGAACTTGAGGTTGTTAGCTCATATAATGACGTAATCAAACTCGCCCGTGAGGTTGGTGATCAAGGTACCGTTGACTTGCTTACAAAAATACTTAAAATGGAAGAAGACCATGTCGATTGGGCAGAAATACAACGTGCACAGATCGATCAAATGGGACTTGAGAATTATCTGACAAGCCAAACCTGAAGTCCGGCGAACTAATTTATTACGATTGATGTATGGGAACATGTTTATTGTTTGATATATCAGAACTAAAGATCAGATTACATTGATGCATTTAGGAACTGTGTAAACTGGGAAGAAGTATCCAATAGATATAAAAATGCTTTAAAAGCAATGGGTGTGAAGTAGATTGTTCTATGATAACAATAATTTTAAATTTTAAACGATGGAAAAATTACTTGATGAAACAAAATCCGGATCGGCCAGGGCTGATTATATTAAAGTAAAACCCAATGAACGCCTTCATATTACATATACGGGTAAAGGTTGGGTACTCGCAATGTTCGTGTTAATTTTTATCGTTGTATCAGCTTGCAACAAGACATCCGAATCGCCAGGCGACGCTCTTCAACCTGCCAATTTCACGGACAAGCAGTGGCTCGGCAAGCAGTTGTTCTTCGACACCAATCTCTCAGAACCAGCAGGTCTGGCCTGCGCCGGTTGTCATGCGTCGGAAGTCGGATGGACTGGACCCGACGCGACGATCGATTTGGAAGGCGCAGTGTATGAGGGTGCCGTCAAGGGTCGGTTTGGCAATAGAAAACCACCGGCGATAGCGTATGGCGGCGATAGCCCCAATTTGCATCTCGATGCTACAAACGGTTGGACAGGCGGCATGTTCTGGGACGGCCGCGCCACTGGCCTGACTCTCGGAGATCCGCTGGCCGAGCAGGCTATAGGTCCATTCCTGAACCCGTTGGAGCAAAACAACGCGAGCGGAGATGTTGTCGTGAATAAAGTGAAGCAATCGAAATATGCGATCCTGTTCATGGACGTATGGGGCTTGCATGCTTTCGACGACATTGAGAAGGCTTACCAGATTATCGGTCGTTCGATTGCCGAATACGAGCGGTCTGAAGAGGTAAGCCCGTTCAACTCGCGGTTCGACACATACTTCGGGACGGGTAACGGGTTGACTACACAGGAGACACTGGGACTCTCGCTGTTCAATGGCAAGGCAAAGTGCGCCAACTGCCATACGAGTACCGCCGATCCTGCCAGTGGCAGGGTACTGTTCACCGACTTCACTTACCTCAACATCGGTGTGCCAAAAAACCCAAAAAACCCTTTCTATTCGGAACTCGCGTTCAATCCTCTGGGTGCATCCTGGGTTGATATGGGACTTGGTGGGTATCTGAAGGGTGCCGGCTTCGTCGCATCGGTTTACGAACCGGAACTCGGAAAATTTAAGGTACCTACACTTCGCAATGTTGACAAGCGACCGAACACCAGCTTCGTGAAGGCTTATGGGCACAATGGTTACTTCAAGAGCCTCGAGGATATCGTCCATTTCTACAATACCCGCGATATACCAGGAGCTGGCTGGCCCGCATCCGAGTATGCGGCCAATATGACCAGCGAGGTGGGCAATCTCGGTCTGACAACAACGGAGGAGGAGGCTATTGTCTCCTTCCTGAAGACGCTGACCGACAGGTAGTAGGGTAAATAGAAAAGTCATTTATAAACAGGTAAAAATGAAAAATGAGCCTTATTAAGGAAAGAACATTGGGCGATACCTCTGTGCTGATGAATATGAGAAGATGGCGAGCGTCGCCAGTTTGAATAATACAGTCCAGAGAACAGTATGTTTCTAAATCAAAATAGGAGATAACAATATGAAAGCATTAGTTTATTATGGACCCCGCGATGTGCGGGTGATGAATGTGCCGGACGCGAAAATCGAACAGCCCACCGATGTGCTAGTGAAGATCACGAGCACTAATATCTGCGGTTCTGACCTTCACATGTATGAAGGAAGAACAGATATGGAAAAAGGAAGAATATTTGGTCACGAAAATTTGGGTAAGGTAGTAGAGATAGGTAAATCTGTAACTATTATTAAAGTTGGTGATATGGTATGCCTGCCTTTTAATATTGGCTGTGGCCATTGCAAAAATTGTGAAAGTGGATATACAGGCTTTTGCCTCACGATGAATCCCGGCATGGCAGGCGCTGCTTACGGTTTTGCAGGAATGGGACCTTACAGTGGCGGTCAGGCTGAATACCTGAGAGTTCCTTATGGCGATTTTAATTGCCTGAAATTACCTGAAGATGCAATAGAAAAGGAAAATGATTATGTGATGTTATCTGATATTTTTCCTACCGGATATCACGCAACCGAACTCGCTAATGTGCAACCCGGAGATTCTGTGGTCATCTATGGTGCAGGCCCTGTTGGGCTTATGGCAGCGCACTCTGCAAGCATTAAAGGTGCCAGTCAGATCATGGTTGTTGATAATCATGAAGACAGGTTGAAACTTGCTGAAGAATTTGGTGCTATTGCTATTGATTTTTCAAAGGGTTCTGCTGTTGAACAGGTTCTTGAACTTACCAAAGGTATAGGTGCAGATAAAGGTTGCGAATGCGTAGGATACCAATGTTGCGATAAGCACGGTACTGAACATTCTAACATTACTATGAACGAACTGGTACAGGCAGTGAAAACTACAGGATCTATAGGTGTAGTAGGTGTATTTGTACCCAAAGATCCAAAATCAAAAGATCCACTTCAGAATGAAGGACACATGGATTTTGACTTTGGTAACTTCTGGATGAAAGGGCAACGTATAGCAACAGGCCAGGCTAATGTAAAGTCTTACAATCGTCAGCTTTGCACACTTAT
>Ga0209430_1000266_pt1 | contig 59478 bp, 37 predicted proteins | sample BarGraIncub1133A_FD_184504 | JGI IMG/M metagenome (GOLD analysis project Ga0209430, IMG submission 184504) | Arctic peat soil microbial communities from Barrow, Alaska - Barrow Graham LP Incubations 11-33A (SPAdes) (version 2) | ecosystem: Environmental > Terrestrial > Soil > Wetlands > Peat... | reverse complement strand
CGCTCTGATGGCCTTGGGCAGGTATCCTTTGTTCAGAACGACCTCCTCACCGTTAGTCAAATCGGTTGCGATACACACAAAAGGAATCGGCAATTTGGAGAAATCATATACATCCTGGTAACCCAACGTCAGATAGGTCAGGAGCTCCATTGCATTCTGACCGTTGAGGACACCGTTGGAGAGGGCAAGTTTCTTTTGTTCAAATGGAAAACTGACGATATAACGGGCCTCATCTTCCTTGTCAATCGCCGTCGAAGATTCAGACCTGAATTCATTGCTCAGCACACTGGTCCAGTCCTGTTTCAGGATAATTTTCTCGAGTGTGGCGGCGTCATAACCGCAGGCATAGAGTCCGCCGATGATGCTTCCGATACTTGTTCCGGCAATATAGTCTATTGGAATTTTAGCCTCCTCCAGCACTTTCAGGACACCAACATGCGCGAAGCCTTTTGCCCCCCCACCTGAAAGGACTAATCCTATTTTGGGTTTCTTGTTCAGCTCCTGACCGGATAAGATCGATGAGATGATCACCAGAACAAGGGTAAAGAGATAATTCTTCATGTCAGAATAATTTCTGAATCAGTAAGGGTATTTTCTATTCTGACTGTCATGTGTTTAGAAACGTTTAAAAATATAAATTTAACTAAATAATTTCTACATGAAAACAAAAATTAATATTAGGTCAATCAACATTTTACATTTTGCAATGATGATGTTGATCCTCTTTTGTTTGAGCAACATTTCGATGGCTTCCGGGAACGGTGTTTTCAAACAGGATACGATTACTTATGTTCAGTACAAAGGAACAGTAGTAGAGACGGATACCAGAAACCCCCTTGGTTTCGCAACCCTGACGCTCCAGGGTGCCAACATCTCAACTGTAGCTAACAGCGATGGGGAGTTTTTATTTAAAGTTCCGGCTTCCAAAACTGAAGGTAATATTATCGTTTCGTTTCTGGCTCACAAGGAAAAAATTGTCAAACTCTCTACATTGAAACAGGAAAGAAACCGGATAGAGCTTGATTTATTGTCAGTTACACTTACCACGATCAGCATTCATCCCAAGGATCCAGGCGCTCTGATAAAAACTATTCTTAACCGGCGACTGGAAAACTACAACCAGGATCAGAATAAGATGACAGTTTTCTACCGGGAGACCATCAAGAAAAATAAGACTTATGTATCACTTTCAGAGGCAGTCCTGGATGTATACAAACAACCGACGCTATCGGCAAAGGGCGACCAGATAGAACTTTCAAAGGGCAGGAAAAACACGGATTATACTAAGTTAGACACCCTAACTTTCAAGATGCAGGGCGGTCCTTACACTTCATTGCTGCTGGATATTGTGAAAAATCCGGAGGAGATTTTTACGGAAGACATGGTTGGAAACTACCAGTTTACCATTGAAAACGTCTCCAAAATCGGCGACAGACTCATGTATATCATAGATTTTCAACAGTTTCCGCATATCGTGGAGCCGCTTTACTTTGGCAAACTATATGTCGACACAGAGAGTCTGGCCATCCTGAGCGCTACCTTCAGCTTGAATGTCGAAAACAGAGCCCTGGCCTCCGAATATTTCATCAGAAAGAAACCTGCCGGAGCAAAAGTTTATCCCACTGAAGCAAACTATCAGGTCAACTACCGTGAAAAAGACGGCAAATGGATCTTCGGCTATTCAAGGGCAGAGCTGGTCTTCAAGATCGAATGGAAAAGAAAACTCTTCAATACCCATTATTCCAGCAGCATCGAAATGGCGGTCACCGACTGGGAGAAGAGTCAGATCAAAAATGCCAAACCCAACGAAAGGTTGAAGCAAAATGTTGTGATGATGGACGAAGTTTCCGGCTTTGCCGATCCTGATTTCTGGGGAGTCTACAATGTGATAGAACCTGAAAAGTCAATCGATCAGGCTATCAGAAAGATACAAAGAAAATTGAAAAAGAATTAATGTGATTTTTACATTAACAATTTGTTCCGGAAGGCGCTGGTTGATCAATCTTTTAAAGTGTTAATTATCTTTGGACGTTTTTTGAAATTGTATCACCTAAATATCACACAAAATGTTAATCAGTAAAGTCGTCGGAAGAGAAATTCTTGATTCACGCGGTAATCCTACCGTAGAAGTTGAAGTAACCCTTGAGAGCGGTTTTGTAGGCCGTGCTGCCGTACCATCCGGAGCGTCAACAGGAGAAAATGAGGCAATTGAGCTTCGCGACGGAGATAAGAAAAGATATCTTGGTAAAGGTGTTTTGAAAGCTGTTGCTAATGTCAATACCGTTATCGCTGAAGCAGTTTTAGGTATGAGCGCTTTGAATCAGGTAGCACTGGATCACGCCCTCATCGCACTCGATGGAACCAAAACAAAATCCAATCTGGGAGCCAATGCTATTCTGGGTGTTTCCCTCGCTACAGCCAAGGCTGCCGCTGCTTACCTCGAAATGCCACTCTACCGTTACATCGGTGGTGTCAATGCCAGAACATTACCCGTTCCGATGATGAACATCATCAATGGTGGTTCTCACTCTGATGCCCCTATCGCTTTCCAGGAATTTATGATCCGCCCAATCGGAGCTTCCTCTTTTCGTGAGGCCTTACGTATGGGCGCTGAGGTTTTCCATAGCCTGAAAAAAGTATTAAAGGACCGTAACCTTAGCATCGCTGTAGGTGACGAAGGTGGTTTTGCCCCAAAACTTGAAGGTACTGAAGATGCGCTGAATTGTATCATTCTGGCGATTAAGAATGCTGGTTACAAACCGGGTCGCACGGAAGATGGCGGTGACATATCAATCGGTCTCGACTGTGCAGCTTCTGAGTTCTACAAAGATGGAATCTACAATTATGCCAAATTTGAAGGTCCCAACGGCGCAAAACGCAGCAACAAAGAGCAGGTTGAATTCCTTGCTTCACTGGTGGCCAATTTCCCCATTGATTCTATCGAGGACGGATGTTCGGAGAATGACTGGGATGGTTGGGTGATGCTGAATGCAAAATTGGGTGACAAGTGCCAGATTGTTGGTGATGATTTGTTTGTAACCAACGTTGAGTACCTGAAAAAAGGTATCGAACTGGGTGCTGCCAACTCTATCCTGATCAAAGTTAACCAGATCGGGACGCTTACCGAGACCCTCGATGCTATTGAGATGGCACACCGTGCGGGTTACACCAGCGTTACTTCACACCGTTCAGGTGAAACTGAAGATACTACCATCGCGGATATCTCTGTTGCCACCAACAGTGGTCAGATCAAGACCGGTTCATTGAGCCGCACAGACCGTATGGCCAAATACAACCAGCTGCTCCGCATCGAAGAGGAGTTAGGGGCCACAGCTATTTACGGATACAAGAAAGTTGTAAAGGGTTAATTTTCTTTGCAGATATTGAAAAGGGCATCCGGAAGGGTGCCTTTTTTGCGTTTTACAGGCAAGATGGGAAAATGAGACCACTCGTTTACAGAAACCACTCGCTCCAACGGATTTGCAATCCGTTGGTGAAAATTTACCAGCGGATTGCAAATCCGCTGGAGCGTTAGAGAACGGTCCCTGAACCTGTCGAAGGGTCTCGTTAAGAAGGCGAGTTTAAATGGAATTTTACCGGTTATCTACCTTTTCCGGATACAGATCAATGTTCATCAGCCTGTATTCGGCCATCTGTTCGAATTTCGTGCCGGGCTTGCCATAGTTGCAGTATGGATCAATGCTGATTCCACCGCGCGGTGTAAATTTCCCCCAAACTTCGATAAACCGGGGATCCATCAGCCGGATCAGATCTTTCATGATAATGTTCACACAGTCCTCATGGAAATCGCCATGGTTGCGGAAGCTGAAGAGATACAGTTTCAGGCTCTTGCTTTCAACCATCTTATGATCAGGTATATAGCTGATGTATAAGGAGGCAAAGTCCGGCTGACCGGTTATCGGGCAGAGCGTCGTAAACTCCGGACAATTAAACTTGACACGGTAGTCATTCTGCGGATGCTGATTTTCAAACACTTCCAGCAGGGAAGGATCGTATTCAAAATGATAAACGTTCCCGGCACGCCCCAGATGCGTTAATCCTTTTTTATCTCTGTTTGACATAATGGTCTGATTATCATAATTTAAAGTAGGTAGATTATTGCCTCCAGTCCGGCAATAAATACGTTATAATTCTTTGATCTTAAATGGATTATAGGAAATTCCTACATCAAACGTATCAATATTATCAACGCGTTTGATCAGATTAACCACATAAATGGTTAATGGCAGCAACACGATTTCGAAAATTATCTTGATGATGGCCTGCGTCGCGATCATCATCGGAAGCTGGCTCCATGGAATAATCCCGGCAAAAGCGATTGTGATGAAGATGGCCGAGTCTGCGCCTTCGCCAAACAGTGTCGAAAGAATGGCCCTGAAGGAGAAATTCCGGCCTTTAGTTATAATTTTTACCCGGCTCATCACATACGCATTGATAAATGAACCAACAAGATAGGCCACCAGACTGGCTACTGCGATCCGGGGGGTATTGCTCAGGATATTGGTGAATGCATCCTGGTTTTGCCAGAAAGGGGCAGCCGGCCAATGCACGCTCAACGTATAAAAGAGCACCGCGAAAAGGTTCATCAGGAAACCAGTCCAGATAATCAGACGGGCCTTGCGATAGCCCCACACTTCGGCGACAACGTCGTTAATAATGTAGGAAATCGGGAAAATCATGACTCCCGCAGGCACATACCAGTTGCCGATGGCGATGATTTTTGAGGAGATCAGGTTGGAGATCAGCAGACACGAGGTAAACAGAACACCTGCTAAAAAGAAGGCAACACTAACTTTTTGTTTCATTTTACTTGTTTTTTACGTGGTGTTCAAGCACACGGATAAATTCACAGCAAATGTAAGAACAAAATATCTTATTTTTAGGCTGACGCTCCTCCGGATTTGCAATCCGGAGGCAAAGTATGACTATAATTAATAAAGCACTATGGAACAAGAACTTAAAAATTTAATAGCAATCTCCCGTCTTTTTGGCGCAGATCCCTCTTTCGTGCTGGCAGGCGGTGGCAATACCTCTTTCAAAAATGAAGAGAGTATCTGGATCAAGGCTAGCGGTATCTCGCTGTCGACCATTGACGAATCCGGATTTGTGTCCCTTTCGCGGGAGAAGCTCAGCAAGATCTCCCAAAAGCAGTATAGCAACGATCCCCTGTTGCGTGAAAATGAGGTGAAAGCCGATCTGCATGAGGCCATCATTTGTCCAAAAACCTTGCGACCCTCCGTAGAAACTTCCCTCCACGACCTGATCGGATACCAATACGTGGTTCATACCCACCCTACGAAAGTGAACAGTGTGATGTGTTCTACGCAGGCCGAGCAGGCGTGCAGGAATATGTTTGGAGACAAGGCGCTGTTTATTCCCTATACCGATCCGGGTTATATCTTGTTTAAGAAGGTGGCAGCCGGGATGAAGCAGTTTTCGGACAAATTTGGATATGAGCCACACGTAATTTTTCTTGAAAATCATGGCGTTTTCGTGGGGGCAGACACAATAGTAGACATAGAAAAAATCTATTCTGAGATAATGAAGATCATTGAGGCTAGGTTGAGTCGGCATCTTCCAGGTAAGGAAAGATCTGATATTCAGTCTGTCATAATAGATCAGATAGAAAACGTACATCCCGGTTACAAGGGCTTCAGGTCGGTTGGAATGAGAAGTGAACTTACTGATCATTTTACACGGGATGAGGCGGCCTTCAGCAAGGCATGCAAATCTTTTACGCCGGATGATATCGTGTATTGTAAAGCTCACTATCTTTATATCCCCGCCCAGAATAATGAAACGAAAAATCTGCGGAAAGCCACCGAAATGGTGACTGCTTATTTCGATAGGTATGGTTATCTGCCGAAGGTGCTGGTCTTGCAGAACAAGGGAGTTATCGGCGTGGAGGAGAGTCTGAAATCGGCTCGAAATGTGTTGGATGTCTATGAGAATATTCTGAAAATCAGTTACTATTCTGAGGATTTCGGGGGACCGAAATTTATGAATGACCAACAGATCGCTTTTATTGATAATTGGGAAGTTGAAAATTACAGAAGAAAAGTCGCGAAATCTTAAAAACTCTGATATGCTAATCAAAAAAATTCTGCCGACGCTGGTCGTGCTCTCTTTGTTCGTTTATTTTGTTGCCGGTTACAAAGGACCTAAAATGAGCTCCGTAACAACCATCGATAAGAACAATATTGAGAAGTATTGGAAAATGAGGGATGCTACAGTTATGGATGATCAATTTCACCTGGCCGGGGGAAACGCATCCATCACCTCCACTTTCAGGATTCGAAATTTTGAACTTTCCATGAAGATGAAAACGACTCCTGGCGCTGCCGGGCAGCTGAATTTCTCTACCTCGAAAAGTTACGATGAGAAAAATTTTAGGGGGTATTCGGTCATGATTAATAACAGCGATTACAGTACCGGATCGGCCCTGAAAACCGGCAGTCTGAATCGAATTCGCAATAATTACGTCCGGACTGCCGATGACAATGAGTGGTTTACCTTGAACGTCCAGGTAATAGGAAACAATATCAAAGTTTCTGTCAACGAAAAGCTGATCAGTGAATATGAGGAGCCACAAAATGCCAAAAGAATAGAGAATTTATCAGGAATGGTGCTCTCCAGAAGCTTCATTTGCTTGCGTAAAACAGGTGACACAGGCGAATTGGTTGTTTCGGATATGAAGATCAAACCTTTACCAGGAATCATAAAAATTGTCCATTCTACCAGGAATGATTCAGTGTCTGAGATGCTTGACAGCCTGAATCAGCGCGGATTCCCGCTGGTCGATTATCATATTCACCTCAAAGGTGGCTTGACAATGGCCCAGGCCTGTCAGCATGCGAGGGAAAGTGGACTGAATTATGGTATAGCGGCCAACTGCGGACTAAAATTCCCTGTTACCAACGATTCCACGCTCACGATCTACCTGAAAAGTATTGAAAAAGAACCGATTTTTAAGGCGATGCAGTGTGAAGGCCGCGAATGGGTGACCCTCTTTACCCCAAAGGCTGTGGCCGGTTTCGACTATATTTTTACGGATGCTATGACCTGGACCGACCTAAAAGGCCGCAGGATGCGCCTCTGGATGCCGGATGAAACGTTTGTGGAAAACAACCAGCAATTCATGGATATGCTGGTCGGAAAGATCGAGGCCATCATGGACAACGAACCGGTCGATATTTATGTCAACCCGACTTTCCTGCCGGCGAAGCTGGCTCCCGAATACAATGAATTGTGGACCAATGAAAGAATGGACAAGGTCATCAATGCTCTCTTGCGAAACCAGGTTGCCCTTGAAATCAACTGTCGGTATAAAATTCCCAGCATCCCTTTCATAAGGAAGGCCAAGGCATCGGGTGTAAAATTTTCTTTCGGTACTAACAACACCAAAAATGACGACATCAACCGGATTGAATATGGCTTGAAGGTCATTAAGGAGGTTGGTTTAACTCCGGATGACATGTTCTTCCCCAAATCGAAGGAAAATAGGAAAATTCTGAAGAAAGGATTACCAGCTAAGATTTCCGGTTAATTAAATGCAATTCGCTTACCCAAAATTGTCCTTGTATACCATGTATTTAATACACAACCTATGTTTAGCAAAGAAACTTATACCAGCCGTCGTGCCGTTCTTCGTCAAAAAGTCGGTTCAGGACTGATTCTCATCCCCGGCAATCAGGAGTCTCCTATGAATTATCCTGAAAACACCTACCATTTTAGACAAGACAGTACCTTTCTCTATTTCTTTGGTCTGGACCTACCAGGAATGTTCGGGGTCATCGATGTGGACAACAACTACGATTATATTTATGCCAACGACGTAGAGATCGAAGATATCATCTGGATGGGTCCTCAAAAATCAGTGGCTGAGCAGGCTTTTACCGTCGGTGTTGAGGTGACGGCACCCATGGATAAGCTCTCCCAGACAATTGAACGGACGGTAAAATCTGGCCGAAGGATTCATTTTCTTCCACCTTACCGCGCAGAGAATAAGATTCAGTTAAGCAGTTTGCTGGGCATAAAAATTTGTAAATTAAAAGATTATGCGTCCATGGCCCTGGTTCATTCTTGTGTTGCCATGCGTTCCATTAAGGATGAAGCTGAGATTGAGGAGATTGAACGGGCTTGCGCCATCGGCTATGAGATGCATGTCACTGCCATGAAAATGGCCCAACCGGGAACCCCCGAACAGAAAATTGCCGGATTAATCGAAGGCATTGCCCTTTCACGTGGAATGGGTACTTCATTCCCTACAATCCTTACTCAAAATGGCGAGACCCTTCACAATCATAATCATTCATTTCCGTTAAAAGCGGGTCGCCTGATGATGGTAGATGCCGGCGCAGAATCCAACGGCCATTATGCCTCTGATTTTACCCGCACCATCCCGGTAGGAGGGAAGTTTAGTCAACGACAGCTGGATATTTATAACATAGTCCTGGCTGCCAACAACAAAGCATTTTCCCTTGCCAAACCAGGTGTTACCTTTCAAGCTATTCATTTTGAGATCGCTATCTTGATTGCCTCAGAGCTAAAAGAACTGGGCCTGATGAAAGGTGATGTTACCGAGGCAGTTGCCAAAGGCGCTCACGCACTCTTTTTCCCCCACGGACTCGGTCACATGATGGGCCTCGATGCCCACGACATGGAGGATTACGGACAGATACATGTCGGATTTGACGATGAGATTCGTCCGATGGATCAGTTCGGAACGGCATATCTCCGTCTGGGTCGGAGGTTACAGCCAGGTTTCGTCATTACCAATGAACCGGGGATTTATTTTATCCCGGCCCTGATCGAAAAATGGGAAAAGGAGAAAATAAACAGTGAATTCATCAATTTTGGCAAGGTCAGAGAATACATTGGCTTCGGCGGGATTCGGCTGGAAGACGATATGCTGATTACAAAAACTGGAGTGCGACTATTGGGTAATCGGGTGCCAATTAATCCTGAAGAAGTGGAGGAAGTGGTAGCCAGCGGCAAGTGACGGCATGCTGCACAGGCTGCTGTGGATTTGCATTGCTGCTGCTGTGGATTTGCAATCCGCAGCACGCTGCTCCTCCTTGTTTGTAACGAGGAGGCAATAGGAATGTAATTATGATCCCTCGTTGCAAACGAGGGATAGCAATAATTACAAATCCGCTGGAGCGAAGTTCGCTGTAGTTTCAGAAATTCCATTTCAACCTGACAAAAGATAACAGAAATATCAGTAAGGCCAGCTACCCCGGCAGTAAATCAGTATGCAATTTATTTAATTTAAATATCTTTGGAAACAAAAAATTCAGAATCAATACCATGAAGAACAAATTCGTCATTCTTTCAATTTCGCTATCTATGATCGCAGCTATTTTGCTATCCTGTGGAGAGGCTAAGAAAGCTGATCCTACTATTAACCCCGCTAATTTTGATCAGTCAGTTATCCCTGGTAACGATTTTGACACCTTCGCCAATGGCGGATGGAAGAAACTCAATCCGTTACCCGCCGATCGCGGACGATTCGGTTCTTTCGATCAGCTAGCCGAGGTGGCAGAAAAACAGGTACAGGATCTGGTGAAAACCACTGCCGCTTCCAACAATCCCAAGGGTTCCATCCCTGATAAGATTGCCACACTTTACAATTCCGGCATGGATACCGCGAAAATAGAGAAGCAGGGACTGGAAATTGTTACTCCTTTTCTGAAGGAAATAGATCAGATCAACACGATCGAACAGGTTCAGGAAGCCGTCATACGCATGCACCAATATGGAATTTTCCCCTTGTTCGGAATTTTTGGTGCAGCGGATTCACGCAACAGTTCAATGGTTATCGCCCAGTTGACACAGGCAGGTATGGGAATGCCCGATCGGGATTACTACCTGAACGAAGATCCCAGATCTGTTGATCTGCGGGCAAAATATATGACCTATGTTACCACGATCTTCAAGTTGACAGGTAACGACGATGCTGTAGCAGCACAAAGTGCTCAAAAAATTATGGCACTGGAAACTCAGCTGGCAAAAGCCGCCATGTCCAGACTCGAACAACGTGACCCAAACAAAACCTACAACAAAGTAACTACCGCAGAGCTGGCAAAACTGGCTCCTTCCTTCAACTGGAACCGTTATTTTGCGGATCTTGGCTTAGGTGATCCGGGTTCTGTGAACATGAGACAACCGAATTTTCTAAAAGAGATCAGCAACATGCTAACGACTGTGCCTGTTGACGACTGGAAGATCTACCTGAAATGGTGCCTGATCAACGAGACCGCTTCCTACCTCTCCTTCGATTTCGAGAAGGCCAGTTTTGATTTTTATGGCAAGGCCATGACAGGTACCGATGTAATGCGTCCCCGCTGGAAACGCGTACTGGGTGAGACCAGTGGCGCCCTGAGCGAAGCGCTTGGACAGTTGTACGTAAAAGCATATTTCCCACAGTCGTCAAAAGACCGTATGATCAAACTGGTTTCCAACCTGCGCGTATCGCTGGGCGAGAGAATCAAAAACCTGGAGTGGATGAGTCCCGAAACCAAGACAAAGGCCATGGAGAAATTGAAAACCATCACTGTTAAAATCGGCTATCCTGATAAGTGGAGAGACTACACCGGACTGGAGATCATGGATGACGCTTATGTGATGAATGTTCTTCGCGCCAACAAATTCGCCATGGATTTTAGCTTGAACAAGATCAACAAGCCTGTGGATAAGGGCGAATGGGGGATGTCACCGCAGACGGTGAATGCTTATTACAGCCCGGACAAGAATGAGATAGTCTTCCCGGCGGCTATTTTACAGTCACCTTTCTTCTTTAAAGATGGTGACGATGCCGTTAATTATGGTGCGATCGGTGTGGTGATTGGTCACGAGATGACCCATGGATTCGATGATCAGGGACGGAAATTTGATAAGGAGGGAAACCTGACTGACTGGTGGACACCGGAAGATTCCAAACGTTTCGACGAACGTACTAAAATACTTGTAGATCAGTACAATAACTTCGTTGTTCTAGACACTTTACATGCCGACGGACGATTGAGTCTGGGAGAAAATATCGCAGACCTGGGCGGATTGAACATCTCTTTTCAGGCCTTCAAAACCGCCAACACACAGAAGGGAAAGATCGACGGATTCACTCCGGACCAACGCTTTTTCCTGGCTTATGGGCACATCTGGGGACAAAACACCAGGGATAAAGAGATTCAGCGGAGAACCAAAGAGGATGTCCATTCGCTTGGTCGTTTCAGGGTACTCGGACCGCTGCAAAATTTGCCGGAATTTTATGCCGCGTTTGATGTGAAAGCGGGTCAGAAAATGTTTCTGGAATCTGATAAGAGGGCGAAAATCTGGTAGTTGGCTTATAATAATGCATCATACAAAATCTCGATGGGATGCAAGGCTTTTCTGCCGGTCCCATCGAGAATATGGTGCCTGCAACTCGTACCGGGGGCAGCAATAACGACCTCCGGGTCCAGCCGTTGTATCTCAGGAAACAGCACCAGATTCCCGATTTTCATCGACAGATCATAATGCTCTTTTTCGTATCCAAACGACCCGGCCATGCCGCAGCAGCCGGACGGAACCTCTTGCACACGGTAGTTTCCTGGTAAGGAAAGCATTTTTTTTGTCGGCAGAGTAGAGGCGATTGCTTTTTGCTGACAATGGCCATGTAGCTTGATAGTCAGTTCCTTATTGGTAAAACTCTCCTCGCTGATGTTTCCTTTTTCCTTTTCCCTTACCAGGAATTCGTCGATCATCAGACTGTGCTTCGCTATTTTTTGAGCAGCAATTTTCTGATCCCCGCGCAACAAATCCGGATATTCATCCCTGAAAGTAAGAATCGCAGAAGGTTCAATTCCGACCAGAGGATGCGTCTTATCGATCAGCGGCGCGAAAATAGACACATTCTTTGCCGCAAGACTGGCGGCTTTCCGGACATAGCCTTTCGAGAGAAAAGTCCTCCCACTTACCTCATGATCGACAACCAATATCTTATATCCCAGCTTATTAAGTACCATTAGAGCCTTGATGCCGATCTCCGTGTCGTTATAATTGGTAAACTCATCCACGAAAAAATAAAGGCTGCCCTTTGTTTCCTTCAAGCCTTCGTTCAAGGTCTTTAGATTTTTCCTGCACCAGCCTCTCAGGGTCGTCTGCCCCAATCCGGGGATACTCCTTTTCTGCGCAAATCCGGTTGCATATTTCAGTAGAGATGCAGTGAAGAGGTTATGTAGGAAGAAATTGAACATCCATGGAAATGCAGATCCCAGTTTGTAAAAGGAGGCGATGTTGGCCACCAATTTCGATCGTAATGGCGAACCTTCGCGATCATATTTGTGCTGCAGAAACTCGGCTTTGATTTTAGTCATATCCACTCCCGACGGGCACTCCGACTTGCATCCCTTGCAGGAGAGGCAAAGGTCGAGAATCGCGTAAATTTCCTTGCTTTTGAAGGCATCCTTACTCTTTCTGCTGTGCAGGTAGTCATTGAGAAGATTAGCTCTGGCTCTGGTGGTGTTTTTCTCTTCGCGGGTTGCCATGTAACTCGGGCACATCGTCCCCCCGATCAATTCGGATTTGCGGCAATCGCCCGATCCATTGCATTTCTCAACATGGCGCACGAATCCCTGTGAATCGGACCAGTCAAAGTAGGTTTCAAATTCCGGATAGCGCTCCCCCGGATTAATTCTGAGGGAACTGTCCATTGGAGGAGTATTGACAATCTTACCAGGATTGAAAATATTGTCAGGATCCCAACATTGCTTCACCTGTTTGATCAGTTCAAAGTTGTGCTCTCCCAGTATGATCGGAATAAATTCCCCTCTTAGCCTGCCGTCTCCATGCTCACCGCTGAGTGATCCGCGGTATTTTTTCACCAGATGCGCTATCTCTGTGGCTACCGTCCTGAACAGCTTGACTCCTTCAGGATCTTTGAGATTAATGACAGGCCTAAGGTGAAGCTCTCCGGTAGCAATGTGCGCATGATAAACGCAACTCAGGCCATGTGAGGCCATAATAAGCTTGAATTCAGCGATGTATTTCGATAAGACTTTCGGATCGACCGCCGTATCTTCTACCAAAGAAACAGGTTTGGCGTCGCCGGGGATATTGGAAAGCAGTCCGAGGCCTGCCTTTCGTAGCGCCCATACTTTTTTAATATCATCACCCAGCACCAACGGGAAATGGTACCCCAGTGCGGCGGACCTGAGTTCGGTTTCCATCGCTTGCCGCAGTACTTCTATCTCTTCCTTCGTTTCACGGGCCCATTCAACCACAAGTATGGCACCCGGTTCTCCCTGAACGAAGAACCTGTTTTTTCTTTGCTCGATACTGTCGAGGGTACATTTTAAGATGACATCATCCAGCAGCTCAATGGCGCCGGGTTTGTATTTCAGGGCGATCAGATTTCCCTCCATCGCCTCTTCCAGGGTATGAAAATGGATGCAAACCAATCCGACCTCTTTGGGAGGAACAGGTATCAGATTGAGTTTTATCTCTGTTATGAACAACAAAGTTCCTTCCGATCCGGCAATCAGTTTTGAAAAATTAAAGGCAGCCGGACTATCTGTGAAGGGAGCGCTATGCAGCAACTCATCCAGCGCGTACCCGGTATTTCTTCGTCTAAGGGCTTTCTCCGGGTATTCATTTTCGATCTGTTCCTGGTTTTTTGGATCGGAAAGGAGTTGGTCAATCTGCCTGTAAAGGGTACTTTCCAGGTTACTGCCGTTGGATTTTTCTTTAAATTCATTGGGCGAGAGTGGTTTAAAGTGGACCTCAGAGCCATCAGAAAGGAAGCCGGTTACTTCCAGCAGGTGATCCCGGGTGCTGCCGTAAATGAGGGAGTGTGCACCGCAGGCGTTATTCCCGACCATACCGCCAAACATGCAACGGTTGGAAGTGGAGGTCTCGGGTCCGAAGAAGAGTCCGGATTTTTTCAGGTATAGATTGAGCTCGTCCAATACTACTCCTGGCTGCACCCTGACCCAGCTCTCAGACTGGTTGACTTCGAGAATTTGGGTCATCCTGCGTGAAACATCCACCACCACTCCATTCCCGACGACTTGTCCGGCTAAAGAAGTCCCGGCTGTACGCGGAATGACGCCCAACCGGTGCTTTTTGCAAAACAAAATTACCTTCAGAATATCTTCTTTGTCGGTCGGATAAACGACTGCCAAAGGTCGTTCTTTATATGCGGAAGCATCTGTTGAATAGAGAATTAGAGATGATTCATCTGTAAGCAGATTTCCATTTATATCGTTTTTCAGCGGCGAAAAATCAACCATCAGACACAGTTTTTAAAATAATTATGTAGATTTAGCATCCGGTTACGAATTTAGGAGTAAAAATGAAGAAGTTATTTTTAATTATTTTTTTGTTACCCTGCTTTGCTATAGCGCAGGATGAGCAGTCTGCCAAAGAGGTAATTGCCAGACTGAAGTCCGATAATGAGGCCCTGGGGCACCGCCTCGACGTTCTAGAGAAGAAGATCGATGACGGACTGTTTTTCGATCGGCTGAGCGATGTGGCCTTCATCGACAAGGTTTTTATGTATGGTCCGCCTCCGGCTAAAGTCAAGAATCCGACGGCCATGGGAGCAAAGAATCCGGTGAAATTTTGGTCGTATGTTTTTATCCCGAAACAAATCGACCTGAATAAAAAATATCCGCTGCTTGTACTGCCTCATGGGGGTGTGCATGCGGACTTCACTACTTACCATACCCATATCCTCAGGGAGATGTTGGCACAAGGATACATCGTTGTAGCTCCCGAATACCGGGGCAGTACCGGTTACGGGAAGGCTTTCTATGAGCAGATTGACTACGGCGGATTAGAAAATGATGATTGTGATGCAAGCAGGAAATACATGATCGAGAACTACGATTTTGTGGATGCCAACAGGGTAGGATTGATTGGATGGAGTCACGGCGGAATGATCGCATTGATGAGCAGCTTTGCTTTTCCGGATGCCTATAAATGTGCCTTTGCCGGTAATCCCGTTTCGGATCTGGTGGCCAGGATGGGTTATGCAACGGATGAATACCGTGCCGATTATTCAGCCAGTTTCCATTTAGGCAAGACGGCACGCGAAGATATCAACGAATACCGCAAACGTTCTCCGGCGTGGAATGCCGCAAAATTACAGATCCCCCTGTTGATTCATACCAACACCAACGACGATGACGTGAATGTGCTGGAGGTTGAACATCTGATTCAGGCGCTCAAGGCGGAAGGCAAGAAATTCGAGTATGAAATCTACAAGGATATACCTGGTGGCCATTCCTTTGACCGCATCGACTCAAAAGCAGCCAAGGAGACCAGAGTCAAAATCTATCAATTTCTTGCAAGGTATTTGAATCCTCCAAAACCCGTAAAAAACTTGGGGGATATAAATAAGGCAGCCTATCTTCCTGTTAAATAGGCTATTTCTCTGAGTTCGTCAAACTTTGGATAACTTTAAATTCGGACAGAAACTCACCTGCAATCACTCTTAAAACGGTATAAGCCGGAATGCCCAGGATCATTCCGGGGATACCGGCCAGACTTCCGGCAATCAAGGTAACGAAGAAGATTTCAAGTGGATGGACCCTGATGCTGTTGGAATAGATAATGGTCTGAAAAACCATGTTGTCGATGAACTGGACCACCATTACCACGATAACCACACCGATCATTAAGGGCAGGGTAACCCCCGTAAAATTTGATCCGAGGTTATTGGCAACGACTACAACGAGTCCAAAAAGTGCACCTACCCACGGTCCTATGTACGGAATTACGTTGATAAGTCCGGCAAAGACACCTACCACCACAGCGTGTGAGAATTCCATCCCGATGATGGTAAATCCTATAACAGAGAGGATCATAACCCCCAGCATCTGAAGCAGCATTCCAATGAGGTACCTTTTTAGCAGAAAGCTTACCGAATCCATCGTTTTTTTCACTCGATCCTCATATTTATCCGGCGATAATACCAGAATCCATTTGCGAAACAGCTGATCTTCTTTCAGGAAGAAAAAGAGGATAAATGAGACCGAGAAAAACATCAGGAATATATTTCCGATTACAGTGGCGATCGATCCGAAGACAGAACTTACCTGACCAAAATTAAGAAAGCTCAGCAGCTGGCCTTTAATGTAAGTCTCCGGACTGGTGTCATGTGTAATGTTGGAAACCAGTCCCGGATAATTGGTCTTTATCTGCTCAAAGGCACTATTCAGATAATTCACGACATCCTGGATGTTAATCGTTGAAAGCTGATTTACTTCAGAAGCTACCATAGGAATCAGGAAGCTGAAGAATCCTATGATTCCTATCCACAGCGTAAGTAAGGTCAGAAATGCGGCCGCACTTCGGCCAATTCTGAATTTCTTGTAATGAATGCGCTGAAATATAAGTGTTAATGGGCTACCAATTAGGGACATGACAGCAGCAATAAGAATATAGGCCACGATGAAACTGAGGTAATAAGCCAATAATCCGAAGAGAACAACAGCCATTGCTATGATAACATTTTTTACTCTTTGATCCATGGTTGACTTTTAAATTTTTGTGGGAGGTCAAATTTATCAAAATTATCGGTAACTGACTGTCAGTTCTCTGCTAACTCAAACCTGTATATTCATAGCCCGGTATATTTTCGAACATTCAAACAAAACGATCTAATATCCTGAATTCCAATTATCTGCAGTTTGGAATTAATTAAAATGTTCTTATCTTCGCCCTAGTTTTCAGTACTTTCTGACAGCTGAATAATGGTGGTTTAATGCTTTGCAGATGTTCGCGATTTAAGATGAAAGTTAATCGAATGATATAGTTCCAATCAAAAATTAAAATTATGAAAAAACTTATTGTAACAGCAGGTTTATTGATGTGTTTTGGCGCTGTTTTTGCCGGAGGTCTTCTTACCAACACCAATCAGAGTGCGCAATTTATCAGAATGTTATCTCGAAATGCATCTACTTCAACCGATGCGGTTTACTTTAATCCTGCAGGGTTGATGCAAATGAGTAATGGCTTCTACATTTCACTTCAAAGTCAGACGCTGTTTCAGACAAAGACGATTGAGAGCGCCTATCCACTCTTAAATGCGTCCACCTACAAAGGTGAAACTAAGGTTCCGGTTTTCCCGACAGCTTTTGCCATCTACAAAATGGATAAGCTGGCTTTTTCTCTTGGTTTCGGACCAAACAGCGGTGGAGGAAGTGCCGAGTTTGGCACAGGCATACCATATTTCGAAAAGAGCATCTCAAAACTCGTACCCGGATTAGCTGGATTGAAGGCTCTTGGTCAGACTGTTACAAATTATAAAACTAATATTTCTTTCAAAGGAGAATCTGTTTTCTGGGGAGTTCAGGCAGGGGTCTCTTATAAGATTAATGATATATTTTCGGTTTATGGCGGAGCACGTTATCTCCCTGCAACAAATACCTATACTGGTTCAATAACAGGTATTCAGGTAATGGCAAACGGGACTTACGCACCCGCAGCTGCCTATCTTACAAGTACAGTCGCACCTATGATGACAGTGCTCGCCGGACAGGCTACTACTGCCGCTGCTGGTGTCGCACCTCTCATTGCCGGTGGCGCGGGTAGTTTAACGCTCAGCACATTATTGAGTGCCGGCAAAATTTCAGCGGTACAAAAGGCACAGATTGAAGGTGGTTTACTAAGTTTCGGTGCAACTCAGGCGCAGATTAATGCCATGCCGGTTTCTACCATTCAGGCAACTTTTACCGGTGCTGCCGCCGATCTGAATGGCAAGGCTGCAACCATGGTTGCCACAGGAGCTTCTTTGAAAGATAAATCTGTCGATACGAAACAAACCGGCAGTGGCATTACACCCATCCTTGGCTTGAACATCGCTCCTGTCGAAGGGCTGAACATCGGTGTGAAATATGAGTTTAAGACAAAACTGGAACTGACAAATGCTACAAAAGTGGATGATACTGGCCTGTTCCCCGACAAAGCCACTTCTCAAAGTGATATTCCTTCTATTCTTGCGATTGGCGTCGATTACAAAATGTCCAAAAAATTCGACCTTTCAGTATCTTTCAACAGTTACAATGACAAGGGTGTCGATTGGGGCAATAATATTTATGGTGAGCCGCGCGCCATCAAGAATAACGAGTGGGAAACTGCCGTTGGAGCTCAATATCAACTATGCAGATATGCTGCTGTCAGCTGTGGTTACATGCATACTCAAATGGGCGTTTTTGATCAGTTTAACAGTGATTTCAGCTTTTATAGCAATTCCGATACTTACTCAGGCGGATTTGAAATCAAACCAACTGCCAACTTTACGGTTGATCTTGGTGCACTCCTAACCAACTATGATAACGCGAATAAGACGTTAACAGACAGTGATGCTACTATTGGACAATACACCGAAACATATAAAAAGCATAACCTGGGATTTGCCGTTGGTCTTAGTTACCATTTTGGCGGAAAATAATCCATCACTTAAATTGTGGAAGGGCCTGCAGATCAACTCTGCAGGCTTTTTTTATGGTCCGGATTGGTGGAATCTTCCATAAATATTCCGTAATGATCATTTCTGATCCTGTCGATGGCAAGATCGATCTCAGAACGTGGCAGCAGAAAATTTGTCATCACCCTTTCAAAGAGATCAATAGCGGTCTCAAATTCTTCCGGAATAACCTGTGTTGCACCAATCTTATATAGTACTTCAATGTCTTCTACATGCTGCGTGCGCACTACGATAGAGGCATGTTTATTTATGAGTCTGACTTTTCTTATAATCATCTTGAGAATGTCAAGTTTTCCGATCGAAATCACGACCACGCGCGCATTGGCCACCTGCGCCTTCTCCAGGATTGGAAGGTTGAACGCGTCACCATAGACCACGGTCTCACCTTTTTCCTGACGTTGCCGGGCAATTTCCGGATCAAAAATAATGGAAACATAGGGCAAGTTGTGGAACTTGGCCATCCTGGAAAGATTTTGAGCCCGTGAATCCTTGCCAATCAGAACAAGATGGTTCTGCAGCGGAGGAATTTCTACCTGCTTCAACGGGAAGAGACCTTCAATAATCCATTTCGGAAAGGGAAGTTTTAGCAGCAGGTTCGCGATCCTCGACCCGAGCATAATCAGGAAAGGCGAAAGAGACATCGTAATGATGGCCACAGCCAGAAAAAGCTGGTAATAATAATTGTCCAGAATGGAAAAATCTTTCCCTAATTTCGCCAAAATAAAAGAGAATTCCCCCACCTGACTCAGTGCAATACCTACCAGGATAGTCCCTCTGAAGGTATGTCCCAGCAAGAATGCCGTCAGACTACCTACCACAAATTTTAGGATGACTACCATGATGACTGCCCCAATAACCATCCCGGGATTGACAGCCACAAAACTCAGATCCATCAGCATTCCAATCGAAACGAAGAAAAAACTGGTAAAGGTATCCCGGAAGGTGATAAGGTTGCCGAAAGCATCATGACTGTATTCCGATTCTGAAATCATCAGTCCTGCCAGGAAAGCCCCAAATGCAAGCGGCATCCCCATCTGATAGGTCAACAAGGCCACCGCAAGGCAAATCAGCAGAATTATCATCATGAACAACTCCCGGTTACGGGTCATGGCAATCTGATGAAGCAACCTGGGCATCAGCCAGCGGTTTCCGACATAAAGAAATCCGATGATCAAAACACTCTTGAGGGCCAGCAGTGCGAGCTGTCCGCCGTAATCAATCTCTCCACCTCCAAGGAAAGGGGTGAAGAGCATGAGCGGAACCAGTATGATGTCCTGAAAAATCAGGATTCCCAGGACTGTCCTTCCATAATTGGAGGTGATCTCTGAACGATCCTGCAGGATTTTCAGGACTACAGCGGTACTGCTTAATGCGGTCAGGGATCCGATAAAAACAGCTGCTTTCCAGTTGAGATTGTAAGAATGAATCAATAACGTGGCGACCAGCGTGGTAAGTGATAGCTGAAGAAAGCCTCCTAAAAATACCCTGCGCCTTATCTTGAAAAGATGATTGAGCGAAAACTCCATTCCAATCATGAAAAGCAGCAGAACGACACCAATCTCTGCCATCAGTTCAATTTCCTGCGGGGCCTTGATGATACCAAGGAGTTTTGGTCCTACGATCACACCTGTCAATAGATATCCAATGATAGTCGGTACCTTGATCTTGGTAAACAGGTAGTTAACCAGGGAGGAAAGGGCAAAGATGATGACAATATCCTTTAAAACAGATAGTTCCATGGTGCTAATGTGCTAATATGCTAATGTGCTAATTATAAGAACGCCGCCATGGGTTATTGCACGAACTACAAGCAAAAAATAAAATCTCAATTGCAGTGCAATTAGCACATTAGCATATTAGCACATTAGCATATTCTTTTCTATGTTCTCTTATCAATCAGGTAATGATTCCTATTCTCAGAACTCCTCGAGATGAGTTCGCCCAGGAATCCGGCAAGGAAAAGCTGGGTGCCAAGAATCATCGAAGTAAGTGCAAGGTAAAAGTAGGGACTTATAGTGACCCTTTCGACAAGAATTCCATGAAATTGCAGGTACATTTTAAATCCTCCCAACCAGGCCACAGCCAGGAATCCAAGGAAAAACATGAGCGACCCAAGTGTGCCAAACAGGTGCATGGGACGCTTACCGAAGCGCGAGATAAATGAAATAGACATCAGATCGAGGTATCCGAAGATGAACCGGCTGAATCCGAATTTGGTTGTCCCGAATTTTCTCGCCTGGTGTTTCACGACCATCTCCCCGATATTGGCAAAGCCGGCCTGTTTGGCGATGTAGGGAATGTAGCGGTGCATCTCGCCGTAGACCTCAATACTTTTAACAACTTCATTGCGGTAGGCTTTCAATCCGCAGTTGAAATCGTGAAGCTTAATACCAGTCACCCTGCTGGCAGTCGCATTATAAAATTTACTTGGTAATCGCTTTGAAATGGGATCGAATCGTTTCTTCTTCCATCCGGAGACGAGGTCATAGCCCTCCTCTTTTATCATCTTATACAGGGCCGGAATTTCATCCGGACTATCCTGAAGATCGGCGTCCATTGTTATCACGACGTCGCCATTGGCTTCTTTGAAACCGGTATGCAGGGCGGCGGATTTCCCGTAATTTCTCCTGAAACGGACGCCCCGTACTGCGGGATTTATCTTTGACTGCTCATCAATCCATTTCCAGGATCCATCGTTGCTGCCATCGTCAATAAACCAGACCTCATAGGAAAACGAGCCTGCTTTCATCACGCTTTCAATCCAGGCGCTCAGCTCAGGCAGGGATTCTACCTCATTGTACAATGGAACGATAACAGAAATATCCATAATTAATCTTCTTCTTCCTCTTCATGATCCACCTCGTAGAATGGATTCGCGGGCTCTTTCTTTAAAAATATGGCTAAGATCAGTGAGAAAATAAATCCGATAAAAGTGATGCTGAAAATCTGTCCGAAGGCCAGCAAAACAGGAGATGTTACTTTCTTGTAAGTTGCCAGCATAGCTTCAACCATATCATCTTTATAGCCCTGCTGCAACAATGTTTCTTCTATGTAGGCCAGGAATTTGTCGAACAATCCGGGCTCGATGAATTTGTACAGGATAAAAGTGAAGAATCCAAAGATGATCCCTCCAAAAAGTGAAACAAGCGTTCCCAGTCCAAGTGCCTTTGAATAAGGAAGCCCCTCTTCGGTCTTCAGTTTGGCGAACGTCCACATGGCAAAACCTATCCCTGCAATAAGAATTGCATAAACCAAATAGCCGGTTGTCTTGGAGAAAGGAATGCCCATAATATAGAATATCAATTGGTTAAGTACCAGGCCCAGACCGAGGTACAAACCATGCATCATGGAGAAATAGTTGAGAGATTGATGTTCCTGTTCCATATTGTTTCGTATTATATTTCAAATTGAATAACAAATATATTCTAAATTTAGGAAAACCATCCAATTGCTCTGCCAGCAAATTAATATTTTATCAGCATAAGTGATTGAATTAGAAAATAATGATGCGGAAATATTAAAATTAATGGTTCGAAGTTTTTTTTTGTTTGGTGCAAAACGATTTTTTCCTACTTTTGCGCCGGGTAAGTCCTGCACGATCAGCTCCTGTCGAACTCCTCCAGGGTCGGAAGACAGCAAGGGTAGATGGTTGAAGCGGTGCGATGCAGGTAGCTTACCCACTTGCCGAATTAGCTCAGTTGGCCAGAGCACGTGATTTGTAATCTCGGGGTCGTCAGTTCGAATCTGACATTCGGCTCAGTTCTTTGTAAATATTTTTTTGGGGAAATACCAAAGTGGCCAACTGGGGCAGACTGTAAATCTGCTGGCGTACGCCTTCGTAGGTTCGAATCCTGCTTTCCCCACCCAATCGAGCTGATAATAGTCTGCTCTTTTAATCTCAAAACATTGCGGGAGTAGCTCAGTTGATAGAGCATTAGCCTTCCAAGCTGAGGGTCGCGGGTTTGAGTCCCGTCTCCCGCTCTGATTTTGCCGATGTAGCTCAGGGGTAGAGTACTTCCTTGGTAAGGAAGGGGTCACGAGTTCAATTCTCGTCATCGGCTCATTTTAGAGTAACTTCAGATGTAATGGAAAAATCGACAGTCATTTTTTCTCTTTTGCTGGTGGCCGCCTTCCTTTTTGCACAATGCACAAGCAGCAAGTGTACTTATAAGCCAAAAGCGGCAAAAATAAGCAACTATTGGATTAAAAAACGTTGATTACGGAGATGAAAAAGTCTTTGATTATTTGTACCCTTCTCCTGGCAGCTTCCGTGCTTTTTGTGCAATGCAAGAGCTGCGGCTGTAATTACAAACCAGCCCCGGCCAAACAAAACAAGGTCTGGATGAAGAAGCGCTGATTTCTTCCCTTTACGTTAACAATTTGTAAAAAGAGCGTTATATGTACTCCGTTATGATTCAGATAATGGATTTATATAATTAACTTTGCAGTGCATTTTATGAACTGTGTTTTACACTCTTATAATTCTCTAAACGAATAGATTATGTCAAAGATTAAAGTTGGTATTAACGGTTTCGGTCGAATTGGCCGTTTGGTCTTCCGTGCAGCCGTTGAAAAAAATGATGTGGAAATTGTTGGAATCAACGACCTCATCGACGTTGACTACATGGCTTACATGCTGAAATACGACTCCACACACGGTCGTTTTAAAGGTACAGTTTCAGTTGAAAATGGTTTTTTGGTAGTAAACGGCAAAAAAATCCGTGTAACTTCTGAAAGAAATCCGGCAGATTTGAAATGGAACGAGATTGGTGCAGAGTATGTTGTTGAATCAACAGGTCTTTTCCTGGACAAAGAGAAATGTCAGGCCCACCTCAGCGCAGGTGCAAAGAAAGTAATCATGTCAGCTCCTTCCAAGGATGATACCCCAATGTTTGTAATGGGAGTGAATCATGGTAAGTATACAACAGACATGAATTTTGTCTCCAATGCTTCCTGCACCACCAACTGTCTTGCTCCGATCGTTAAAGTATTGAACGATAATTTTGGAATCATCGAAGGCTTGATGACCACTGTTCACGCAACAACAGCTACCCAGAAAACTGTTGACAGTCCGTCAACGAAGGACTGGAGAGGTGGCCGCGGTGCAGCTCAGAACATCATCCCATCATCAACAGGTGCCGCCAAAGCGGTTGGCAAGGTAATTCCCGAAATGAATGGTAAATTAACAGGTATGGCTTTCCGCGTACCAACTCCCGACGTATCGGTTGTGGACCTTACCTGTCGTTTGGAAAAACCCGCTCCTTACAAAGCCATCTGCGCTGCCATGAAAGCTGCCTCTGAAGGCGAACTGAAAGGCATCCTTGGTTACACCGAAGATGACGTAGTTTCTACAGATTTCGTAACAGACCCACGTACTTCCATTTTTGATGCAGGTGCCGGTATCGGACTGAACGACCATTTCGTAAAGGTGGTTTCCTGGTATGACAATGAGTGGGGTTACTCCAACAAGGTTGTCGACCTGATCTCACACATGTATTCAGTTGATCACAAATAATTGATCTTCCTTATAAAAAATTGGGCTCCCTTTTTGGGAGCTTTTTTTTGTTATTTTCTTTTCTTCTTTTTTTCTGTTGCGAATAGTCCGGCAGTGTATTTATCGTACAATTCAAATAGAAACTCAATCCGTTTGGTTTCGTTGATGAAGGGCTGCTGGCGGTAGGCAAGGTCAACGGCCTTGTCAAGTTCATTATGCGCTTTTACCAATGCCGGGGGCATGGTTAATGGGTCGTAAAGGTCGGCAAGGCTGCTGTTTGGAAATTCTGCCCGAACATCTAAAACCTTTTGTGCTGCTTTTTCGATGGTTTCTTTTTGTTTTTCGGTGGAGATTTCTGGCCAGGGATAGTTGTTGTAAACCATTTCATTTGAATAGCGAAAATCACTTTTAATTCTACCGCAAACCGTTTTAACCCATACTATATGCATTAAAGAAGATAAAACTCCGAAATGAAATAAACTTGCTTTTGGGACAAAAAGACAACTATCACTCACAATATAGCTTTTATCAAAAAGACCAAACGGAATATATTTACGATTTTCGGATGAATGTCTTGGTATTAGAATATAATCTGAGTCAGGTTGCCTATTTTCTCCAAATAAAGTAGGATAGGCAGAAAGTTTATTTGTCGCTTCTCTTGTGCTTGCCTCTCTATTTTTTCTTACATTATCAATCCTTTTTGAAATTTCAGATAATTTTCTTAAAACAGAAGGATTCGCATTTACAAGCCATAAACACCAACGCTTTTCACCATTTAGATATTCGTAAGCACTTAATAAAGGTTTGATGTATTGTTCTGCTTCAGGTTCTATTTTAAGCAAATCAATTTTCTCATTATCGGAAAGAAGTAAAAACCCTCCATCGTTAGGCATGCTTCCAAATGAAATTTCGGGTACATTACAAATTGGTTGTCTCCTTTTCAATATGTTTAAGTCTTTCCCTTCTATCAAATAAGGGTTGATGTTCTTAACTTTCAGCTCATGTGGTTCACCTTTTATATCGTCATATTCGTAAATGAGTTTCTCCGGAATGTCGAAATTTGAAAATCCGATTATGACAACGTGAACAGCAGCATTAGCCTTTGCTTCGTTGCCCCATTTAAAGGTGCGGTGAGCGAAATGGATTTTTATTTTGTAACGGTTAAACATCTCGTTCCATAATACGCCAACCTGTTCTCCCTGTGCAATGGAGTTGGTTGAAACGAAAGCAACACGGGTTTTAATATCGTTGCCGTTACTTTCGGTATTATGTTTTTGCAGATATTGAGCAGCCTTAATATACCAAGCGGTTACATAATCAAGAACACCAGCACTTTTGACACCCCAGAAAATTTGTTCCATATCACTCTTTTGCCCTTCATTTTGGAGTTGCTTGCCAATAAACGGTGGATTTCCCAGGATATAGTCAAATTGTATATCTGGTGTTTCCAAATGTTCATTACTAAATTGTTGAACTTTCTTAGCTTCCTTTGTAACTACATTCAATGTTTTATAATGAGCATCAGGTTCCCCTGCAACCTCCTTCTTTTCAATGTAGTTGAGTTCATTGGCATAGATGACAACTGTTCTTTCCGGGTTTAATAAACTATCCCAATCAGTTCTCAATGAGTTTCCATGAACGATATGGGCCGATTTAGTAAGTGGCAAACGAGCAAAGTAATCGCCGAATTCCTGTGAAATATGCATGTTCATTTGGTGGTCAATCAACCAAAGGGCAACCTGCGCAATTTGGGCCGGGAACTCTTCATATTCTATGCCATAAAAGCGATCGACATTGCATAGCACCAGCGATTCGAGGTTGATTACTTGTTGGCCTTTTTGTTGCTCCTTTAAAATAGCCAATTCCAACATACGTAATTCACGATAGGTAATCACTAGAAAGTTTCCACAACCACAAGCAGGATCAAGAAAACGGAGCGAAGCTATTTTCCGGTGGAACGTTTTGAGTTTGTTGGTATTGTTCTTAACAGATTCGAACTCCTGCCAAAGTTTGTCAAGAAACAAAGGTTTTATCAACTTTTGAATGTTCTTTTCGCTGGTATAATGTGCGCCCAGGTTCCGGCGTTGGTTGGCATCCATAACACTCTGAAACATAGAGCCAAAGATGGCGGGCGATATTTTGCTCCAGTCGAGGTAACAGCACTCCAAAAGGGTTTGGCGCATCCGGCTGTTGAAGGAGGCAAACGAGAGTTGTTCATAGAACAATTGCCCGTTTATAAAAGGGAATGCCGCAAGGCTTTCGTCTAAGGTTTTTTGTCGTTTGTTATCCGGTGTGTTTAACACCTGAAAGAGTTGTGCAATATGCATTCCGAGGTCGGTTCCATCCTCGTTGGTTTTGTTTAGGATATAGTCATGAAAAGCATTTGTCCCGAAAATGGTAGTGTCATCTGCAAAGAGGCAAAAGAGCAAACGAACCAAATATTTTTCTAACTCGTGGCCGGTGTAACCGGATTCTTTTAAAGCATCGTGAAGCTTGCCCATCAAGTAAGCTGCCTCAATGTTAACAGGGTCTTCTGCTTTGAAAACTTGCTTTTGGTATCCGGCAATAAATCCGAATAGTTGAACGTGGTTGACGAAATCGGTTAATTTAAAATGGGCTTCAGTGTTTTCGTCGAGATCGTAAAGGCGCAAGTTCTCAAAGTCGGAAACAAGAATGAACTTGGGTAATTCGTATTGTTTTAATCCGTGTAAATAATCCTTTGCCTGTTGGTAAGCTTTATCAAGATTTTTACCACGACTTTTCATTTCGATGAGTATCGTCCCTTTCCAGAGCAAGTCAATATATCCGTCGAATTCGCCAAGCTTTTTAACCTTATGTTCAAACGTGGCAACTCTGCGGTTACTTATTCCAAATACATTGAAAAATTCTACAAGAAAGGATTGTGCGTCTGCCTCTTCGTTTGAGGCTTCTGCCCATTCTTTCGAGAATTTAACGGCACGTTCTTTTATTTCATTCCATCCCAGGGCCATAGTACGTTTATAAACGCAACGAGCAGCTCCTATGCATAGAATTTGAGTGAGTTGAAGCAGGTTTGTTGCGGGTAACAGGAATTATAAATATACCTGATTATTCTTGAATATCAAAGCAAATGAAGGAGAAATCTTCAAAGGCACATTTGGGTGATGCGGTTTGTAACCGCGACATCAATTTTATTTTATTCTGTTTCGAGCACATATTTCTTAAATAGTATCTATCTTTAAAAGTGAAATGGATTCACATCATTCTGAAAACCAATATCAGGGATGTATCCGGTTTTAAAACTTAAAAGATGGAGGGAGGCTTTATGAAAACAACAAACTATTTTGCATTGTTAATCTTTTTTGTCATTCTTGGTATCGGAGTGGGATTTTCTTATTCCATTTACGGATCTCAGGCGAATACGGAAGGAACGGTAATTGATGTGATTTCCTTTCTGATTGCCCTCATCGTTTCAAACTCAATTAAGGTTGCAGACCAATGGGAAAAAGCGGTGGTACTGCGATTGGGCGGATTTCATTCATTGAAGGGACCAGGTCTGTTTTTCATTGTACCGATCGTCGACACCCTTCCTTACTGGATTGACACTCGGGTCATTGCCACCACTTTTACAGCAGAAAAGACCCTTACTAAAGATACAGTGCCGGTCGACGTGGATGCAGTTTTGTTCTGGAAGGTGCTGGATCCAAAGAAGGCTGCCCTGGATGTCGCCGATTACAAAAGCGCTATCAGTTGGGCCTCCCAGACTGCCCTGCGTGACGTCATAGGCAAAACAATGCTTTCGGATATGCTGGAAGGGAGGGAGAAGATTAGTCACGAACTTCAAAGCATTATTGATGAGCGCACCGAACCATGGGGCGTCAATGTTATTTCGGTGGAGGTTAAGGATGTTCTGATCCCCTCGGCCCTGGAGGATGCGATGTCGATGCAGGCCCAGGCGGAGAGGGAACGTCAGGCGAGGGTCATTCTGGGTGATTCTGAGCGCCAGGTGGCAGAGAAGTTTGCCGAAGCTGCTAAATCCTATTCCAATAATCCTACCGCGCTTCATTTAAGGGCGATGAACATGCTGTATGAAGGACTGAAGGCAAACTCAACGATTGTGATTGTTCCCAGCACCGCCTTGGAAACCATGCAATTGGGTGGATTGGCCGGAATGACGGCAATGACGATGGGTATTTCGCAGGAAAAAAAGGGAAAAGAGAAGAAAAGTAAAGTAAAGATTGATTAGTCCCCATGCCTTACCACACCCAGCGACTTCACGTCAAAGGTATTTGCATACTCCACTACCGTGAAGCTGTCGTTGGTAAAGCCGCCAAAATCGGAGACTTTTGTAAAATGATAGGTGGCCTGGAGCAATCCTGTCTTGCTCTCTGAGGGAAGTCCGCGGGAAAGGTCGGCAGTTTTTTGCAGCGATTTCAGGAAACAGGTAGTTACATCGAATCCCTGGAACGCAAACAAGGAGGGCTCTGCACCAAATTCGGCCTTGAAATTTTCCACGAAAGTGGTAACAGAAGGAAGATTGTAATCCACAAAAGATGTGGTAAGAAAACGGAGATTGACATTGTGCAGATTTTCTATTTCGATACTCTGCATCTTTGCGAATTCTTGTATGCCTACCAGGATAACCGGGTATTTTTTCGACAAAAGGGCAATGCGGTTCATGGCGATGCTGACATTCACCTCGTTCATATCTGCCATGACCAGGATATTCGGCTTGTCAGCCTGCAGTTGCGATTCGAGCCCATCGATTCCGTTGCTCCATATGTTGTAAGTGCGTAAGAGCCCTTTGGCTGCCCCTCGCGAACTGCTCTTCCTGGTAAGGTTTTCCAATATCAGTTTGGTCTCGGCGCTTCCATTTTCAGTCTCTAAAAAGATGATCTTTTCTTTGGGGAATTCCTTTGAGAGATAGTCGGCAGTTGCCTCCATTCGCAGCTTTCGGACGGGATTGACCTGAAAATACCAAGAATTGATTCTGGTGTATTTATCGTCGGCCGAAAGGGGCGAAACCATAGGGATCCGGTTTTTGGCGCTCAACTCTGAGATCTGTTTTTGGAGTTCGGGATAAACAGGGCCGATTAGTAAATCGAGTGATAGAAATTCCGGCTTTTTAACCAACCCATCAATTGTCGAGACCATTTTTTCGGTATCGTACACATACAATTTTGTCTTTAACCCTGTTTTTGTCAGCTGATCCACTGCCATCAAGGCTCCCTGATAGAAAGCAAGGAAACTGAGCGTCCTGGCAGTCGGCTTCAAACTATCGGTTACAGCCGCTGAGATAGGCAGATACAATCCGATGTTGAGTGTATTGCCAGTACCCTGAAACTTCCGGGGAGCATTCGATTCATTTTCGTTTACTGCAGCTTCTTTTTTGGGAAGCAGGATCGTCATGCCTGCCTTCAATCCGTCTTTCAGCTCCGGATTGATCTTCAGTAACTCTTCTTCTTCGACCTCGTATTTAAGTTTAAACTGGTAGTAGTTATCCCCACTGACGACCTGATGCCTCACAAATTTGCTTTCATCAACCTTTACAGCCTGCGGTTTCTGGTAAGTATGGTCGGGAATCTTAAGAATCATCCCCTTTTTGATAATTCCGGTAATTTCTTTATTGCTGGCAAGAACCTCCTCCTGCGTGCAGTCGTATTGTCTTGAAATGGAATAGAGTGTCTCCTTTCTCTGAACCTTATGCAGGATGAAACGGGCGTCTCCGATGACTACTTTATCGGGCGTTTTGGTCTCCTGACCGGATGCTGCCAAAACAAAAAACAGCAAAAGAAAGGGAAGGGTAAACTTAGCAGACATCGGTACTTTTTTAGTGACCGGATTTGTACTCTCCAAAATTTTTCATGAACTGAACCCGCTCGAATTCAGACGGATTGACTGAATTATCCTGGCCCAATTTCCCCCTAAAGCTATCAATATTTTCGTAATGATGTTCAGTCATCCATGCCGACATCTTCTGATTGATCTCACCGATAAAACCGAAACCCTTATCATAAAGTGCTGAAACAACCTGAACAGCATGGCTTCCGGCGAGAATCATCTTTACGGCTGTTTCCCAGCTATGGACACCCGTAGAGGATGCAAGGTCACAATTAACGCGGTTAGACATCATGGCCAGCCAGCGCAACGAAAGCAGGTAATCAAATTCATGACTCAAAACATTGGTGCCGTGAATGATCTCCTTGTGAATATCGATATCCGGAGAATAAAAACGGTTGAAAAGGACGATTCCCTTAATTCCCGAGAAGGAAATATCCCGGATCATTCCGCCCAGATTAGAGAAATACGGACTGATTTTCACCGAGACCGGGATGGATATTTTTTGAGTCACACGGGTGATGATATCGAAATAGGCGGTCTCATTGTCCTCGCTCGTCACTGATAGATTACTTGGAGACATGAACATGTTCAGCTCCAGCGCATCCGCACCTGCCGCTTCAATCTTCCTGGCGAAGAATCCCCATTCCTGAGAGGAAATGCAGTTAATGCTGGCAATGACGGGTATGGAAAGCTGTGCCTTCGCATCGGTGATCAGTTGTAGATAATGTTTCAGATTTTCTTTCCTGATTTCAAGATCGTAATAATCCAGAAATTCAAGGTTGTTGTCCATCGGACCCAGTTGCTCAAACTCGTGAGCATATTCGAGGTAGATTTCCTCCTCGAAAACAGATTTCAGCACTACTGCTCCAGCCCCGGCTTTTTCGATGGCTTTCAGGTGGTCGATGCTGTGCGTCAGACTGCAACTGCCAGCAATCACCGGACTTTTCAGTTCGAGTCCAAGATATTTTATACTTAAATCCGGCATATCAATTGATTTTAGTACTGTTAGCTAATTTATTCTGAAGATAGTTGTGCATGTTTTCAGCCGCTTTTCTTCCGTCTCCCATGGCCAGGATAACGGTCGCGCCACCCCTTACGATATCGCCACCCGCAAACATCTCTTCGATGGAGGATTGCATCTTCTCTTCTGCTACCTCGATGGTGCCCCATTTGGAGACCTTCAGATCAGGTAGACAGGAAGGAACCAGTGGATTAGGTGAAACTCCGACAGCCACGATGACCAGATCAACATCCAGTTCGAATTCAGAACCATCAATGGGAATCGGTCTTCTTCTGCCTGAAGCATCCGGTTCTCCAAGACCCATCCTATTGAGGCGCATCCTGTTAACCATCCCTTTCGCATCGGCAAAATATTCGAGCGGATTACAAAGGTTCATGAATTCAACACCTTCTTCCTTGGCATGCTTAACCTCTTCGATTCGGGCGGGCATTTCGGCTTCCGATCGGCGATAAATGATCATTGCCCTGTCAGCACCGAGACGCAGTGCGGTACGAACTGAGTCCATCGCTGTATTTCCTCCGCCGATGACGGCCACGCGCTTGCCCAGAATAACAGGTGTATCGCTGTTTTCTGAATTGGCTCCCATCAGGTTGACGCGTGTGAGATATTCATTGGAAGAGAGAATACCGTTGTGGTTTTCGCCGGGAATATCCATAAACCTGGGTAAACCTGCTCCACTGCCGATGAAGAATGCCTGGAAGCCCTCCTCGCGAAGGTCGTCGAAAGAGGCAGTCCGGCCAACAATGAAGTTGGTCTCAAATTTTACGCCCATTTTCTTCAGGTTGTCGAGCTCAAAATCCACGACAGAATTGGGAAGCCGAAATTCAGGGATACCATATTTTAATACACCGCCAACTTCGTGCAGTGCTTCGAAAACGGTGACGTCGTAACCATATTTTACCATGTTGCCGGCGAAAGAAAGCGCCGCAGGTCCTGAGCCCACTGTGGCAACTTTGATGCCATTGGGTGCCTCTGTCTTTGGAATATTGGATGTGCCGGAGGCTCTTTCATAATCGGCTGCAAATCGTTCGAGATGACCGATGGCAACAGACTCCAGGTTCATCTTCTCAAGATAAAAACAACGTGATTCACACTGTTTCTCCTGCGGACAAACCCTGCCGCAAACAGCCGGCAAAGCGTTCGTCTCCTTAAGAGTGGCAGCTGCACCTAAAATATCACCGTTTTCGATCAGCTTAACAAATTTTGGGATGTTGATGTTTACCGGACAACCTTCTATGCAGGTAGGAGTGACACAATCCTGGCAGCGGGTAGCTTCGAGCAAGGCTTGCTCCGGAGTAATGCCAAGGTTGACCTCCCAATCCTGGTGTTTTACCCTGACTTCGGGTGCCTGTTCAGGCATATGGACTCTTGGGATCGCAGTTCTTTCCTTATTTTTTGTTTTGGAACGCAAGGCGGCTCGCCACTCCTGACTGCGCTCATTCTTGAGATATTCTGGTTCTAAAGACATTTTTTAATCCTTATTTTTGAAAATATTTTTCGTTGGCAATAACCTCTTCGGCACGGTAGCCTCCCAGGCGCATCAGCATCTCGTCAAAATTAATCTGATGAGCATCGAATTCCGGTCCGTCGACACAGGTAAATCTGGTCTTTCCACCTACTGTCACCCTACAGGCACCACACATGCCTGTACCGTCTACCATGATAGAGTTCAGACTGGCCTGGGTAGGAATATTATATTTTTTGGTCGTAAGGGCAGCGAACTTCATCATGATGGCCGGGCCAATCACGATACATTCGTCGACTTTTTCGCGCTGTATCACCTCTTCCATTCCGGCGGTAATCAATCCCTGTCTACCGTAGGATCCATCGTCGGTCATCACGATCACTTCATCCGACCATAGCCTTATCTGATCTTCCAGAATTATCAGATCCTTACTTCTGGCAGCAATAACAGAAACTACGCGGTTTCCAGCTTTTTTAAAAGCTTCCACGATAGGTAAAAGCGGCGCAACACCGACGCCACCGCCACATGCCAGGATCGTTCCCTTGAGATGAATCTCTGTTGGTTTACCCAGCGGACCGACCAGATCGGTAATGCTGTCTCCAACCTCTAAAGCAGCTAACTTGGCAGAACTGACCCCAACAATCTGAACGACCAGGGTAATGGTTCCCTTGGCGACATCCGCACCAGCTATCGTGAGCGGGAAACGTTCACCCTTTTCACCGATCTTGAGAATAACGAAGTTTCCAGCCTTCCTGGACTTAGCAATCTTCGGACTCTCCACCACAAAACGGACCACTTTGTCAGAGAAATATTCCTTTTCTATTATTTTGTTCATCAGAAATTAAAAATTGAAAAAACGTCCAAAAGTAGTTATTTCGATTGATTGATTACGTTCAAAAAGAGCAATTAAGAAAAATTCTATGCAGTTTAAAATATTATTAAATAAGCATCTCACTCATTTACCAAACTGCTATCTTTGTAGTTTGCAATATTTCCAAAATATACCCTTGATTTTCCAAACAGTTAGAAAACAGAAAGTTTTTATAGATGAAGCCTCAGAATCAGCAGAAAAAAAACAGGGAAGGAGTTGTCTATTCGACAGCCGACAATTTCAGTTATCAGCTCAACCAGGAGGATGAAGTGCAGGAAACGCTTGCCCCATCCAAACAAAACCTGAAAATCCTGCTTGATAAGAAACAACGTGCGGGGAAAGTTGTTACACTGATAACTGGATTCATCGGAAAGGAAGATGATCTGATCGAACTCGGTAAAAAATTAAAATCCAGATTCGGCGTCGGCGGCTCGGTAAAAGAGGGTGAGATCCTAATCCAGGGAGATTTCAGGGATCGGACAATTGCCTTACTGACAGCCGACGGTTATAAAGTAAAAAGAGTAGGGGGTTAATATGATTTTTGTTGTAACGCTTTCCAAACACAGGAATTTCGGGAATCTGCTCGTTCCATATTTCGCGGAACAGACTCCCGGGGAACCCTATTTGAGATTGTTGAGGAGAGTCAGGCAACACGACCTGACAGAAAATCCTTCTCAATTTACCGCCGAAGAGACAAAGATTGTCAAACATACAGAACGTTACAGCGACGAGAAACTTATCAAAAGATTTTCTCCTGGTAAGCCTTCAAGTGAATTCCTTCTGCTGATCAGGAAGGATGATATGCGGCAGAAAGTGATTTCTTACATTGAATCCGTACTCACGGAGTTATTGGATATTCTGAAGACCAGCACCTTACCAATCTATCAAAGGAGAGATAAATATGATAATCTTTATAAGGAAGACTTGATCACGCTTTGCTATGAGGATACTGGGACTGTCTTTAATTTCCATCGGCTAGAGGATGAGACACGATATTTTCTGACCCTTCGCAACGGAGAGGAACACTTCTCCCTGTTGAAGAAGAATGTGGAGATACTGGTCAATGAACCCTGTAGAATCTATTATCAAAACCGTATTTATTTTTTCGACCAAATCTCAGCCTCAAAGTTATTGCCATTTCGGGAGAAGGAGTTTATTTCCATCCCCAAGAAAATGGAAGACAAGTACTACGAAACTTTTATCCTTAACGCAATCAAGTGTCAGGAAGTCCGCTCTTCCGGATTTGAAATCCGAAAGATTAACCCGGTTAAAGGTGTAATCTTGTCGCTTGAGTTGGATCTGAATGAGATGCCGGTCTTCATATTGTATTTCACTTACAATGGATTGAAATTGCATCTGAAAGAAGGAGAACATCGTGCCGTCGTCCTTAAAAAATCTGACAATCAGTACATTTTTGAAGTTTTCAGCCGTGACCTGGACTGGGAAAACGACAAGCTGAGCTTATTAAGGGAACTGGAATTGACCGGATCCCCGGAAGGCCTCAAACTGGATATTTCACCTTCGATATTACATAATGAGGCCCTGTATCAGACCATCGGGTGGTTATCTATCCACTCTGATGTACTGAGAAAGTCCGGATTTATTCTATCACAATCACAACTGTTGAATCCATACTTTCTTGGTAATCATGATCTTAAAATAGTTGTTCAGGACAAGATCGACTGGTTTGATCTGGAGATGACCTTGCAGATCGGTGAATGGAATATTCCTTTTATTCGTTTCAAAAGGCTGATATACAATAAAATAAGAGAATATAAGCTGCCTGATGGGGAGATTTTTATTCTGCCCGAGACTTGGTTCGCTCAGTTTGGTGAAATATTTTCTTTCGCAAAGACTGAAGCCAACAGGCTCATTCTTAAGCCTTTTCACTTTATGCTTCTGGATGGGAATATTTCATCTGCCCAGCCGGACCTTCAGGAAAACATTCGGTCGTTGAGCAACAAGAAAATTGAGAACAGGGAAATTCCGAAAAATCTCAACGCTCAATTGAGAAACTACCAGCACGATGGGTATAACTGGCTCTATCATCTTTGGGAAAATCGAATGAACGGTTGTCTGGCAGACGACATGGGTCTGGGGAAAACATTACAAACGTTGGTAATCCTGATGAAATTGAAGCGGAAGAAGGAAATTGGATATCTTCCGAGGATTGATTCCAGAGGACAGCTATCACTCTTTGCTGATAATAATCCTGTTGCTGAGGAACACCAGCCGGCAAGTCTCATCGTTTTGCCGGTATCACTTATTCATAACTGGGAAAATGAGATCGCAAAGTTTGCTCCTTCCCTAAAAGTATATTCCTATTCCGGAATCAAGCGTCGTGAAAAAATTGATATTTCCACGGCAATTCATCTGTGTGACATTATCCTGACTACTTATGGAACAGTCAGGAATGACGTAGAAGAACTTACAAAACACACTTTTTTCTATTTGATTCTGGATGAGAGTCAGAATATTAAGAATTCAGAATCAAAAAGCTACCACGCCCTGGCGTCGCTTCATTCAAGTCACCGGTTGTCTTTGACAGGTACACCTATCGAGAACTCTCTATCAGATCTCTGGTCCCAAATGAATTTTCTTAATCCGGGCCAGCTCGGAAGTTTCAAATTTTTCAGGGAGAATTACATGTTACCAATTGAAAGAGACCAGGATCCCGATGCAGCTTCCAGGTTACAGAGGTTAATCGAACCATTTATTCTCAGGAGGACGAAGGAGCAGGTGGCCGCTGATCTTCCTCCGGTAATGGAAGAATTGCTAACCATTGCAATGACTGCAGGACAATCAGAATTGTATGAATCGGAGAAATCTTCTGTTAGGAACTGGTTGCTGCAAAATATGGATGACCGGGAGCCGCGGAATACAACCTTTATTGTGCTGCAGGCTCTAACCAGGCTGAGGCAGATCGCTATTCATCCCCGGCTGGTTGATCCTGGTTCAGATTTGGAATCCGGGAAGTTTAATGAGATTCTTGCGATGCTGGAGGTCCTGGTAGCAGAAAATCACAAGATTCTTGTTTTTTCTTCCTTTGTCAAGCACATCAACCTGTTGGATGCGGCATGCAAACAGAATAACTGGGGATTTTGCCGGCTCACGGGTCAGACCACCGACAGGAAATCTGTCATTGAAGAATTTCAGTTCGACAGTCGAAAGAATATTTTTCTTATTTCCCTGAAAGCAGGGGGTGTCGGGCTCAATCTTACTGCTGCCGATTACATCTTTATTGTTGATCCATGGTGGAATCCGGCTGCGGAGATGCAGGCTGTAAGCCGTGCGCACCGCATCGGACAGGACAAAAAAGTATTTGTCTATCGCTTTATTTCTGAAAAGAGTATCGAAGAGAAGATCCAGGTGCTTCAGGAAAAGAAGGCCGCGCTTGCCAATCAGTTTATCAACAGAAACGATCCTTTTGCGATATTTGGCAAGGATGAATTGATTCAGCTGTTCGAATAAGTGCTCTTAAAAGTTCCTAAAATTGAAAAGGATGAAACCGGGCGGCTCCATCCTTTTACTAAAACTAACCAAACTAACTAAACCTAAACTTATGAAAAAAAATGTAATGCAAACATAAGGCTGAATTTGGATTCTCACAAATTTTTTGTGTTAATTAAATGTAAAAAAGGTATTAAGAAAATAATCGGCCTATTAAATTGAAAAGGACGGAACCGGGCGGCTCCATCCTTTTACTAAAACTAACCAAACTAACTAACCTAACTAACCTAAACTTATGAAAAAAAATGTACCTCAAAGATAAGGGTGAACTAGCTCATCTCCAAATATATTGTGTTAAAAAACCATAAAACAGAAAAGATTGTTTTAAAATTCCAAATATTACTTGCCTGCCGGTTTCAGGATACTTATTTCGTTACGCAGTGTCACTGACAGTGTAGTAGGTTTCTCTGGTGAAATCTCGAAAAAAGTCAGTGAACTCAGCACTTGTCCTTCAGAAAGACGTTTCCCGGTAACAAGGACGTAATTTCCTGTCTCGAGCAAAAGGGGCACCGGGAAATCTGTCAGTTTCTTTCCTTCTTCGAATTCCAGGGTCTGGCATACGCCATCCTGAATTTTCGCGATGGAAAAATGAAGGGCATATTGAGGGGCAAGACTGTTGTTGAAATCTTTCAAAATTAGTTGTCCCATTGTAGGTTGTGGTGTAACACTCCCGAATGCTGCACGATTCCAGCTGCCATCTTTGAAATATTCAGGTACACGTGTTTCCGGATTCAGTCGGGCGGGTATCCCAAAGGTACGACAGGCTGCCACGAAGAAAATATCCCTTGAAAGCGGATCTGCTGCCATCAAATTGTACACACCGATTGGTGTTAACGGCGCACGTGAATGCATATTGGCATTAGGATCGATCCGGATATAGGTATTGATCCAATTAATCAGCATATTAATATTCTGTCTGCTGGCCACGGCCAGATCCAGTCCCATTTTTTGTGCAAGGAGACCGCGCCAGGGAGAAAGAATCTCCAGGTCGATCCGCGGAGACAGGACACAGTTCAAAAAATGTTCTGAGGCTTGGTCTTCTGGCCTGGTATTAGCCATGGTCTGCTGCAGATGGTCTGTCAGCACAGATGCTTTGGTATCGCTCAGATCTTTGGCAGAGATGACACTTGTTAAACTGAGCAGCATTTTGCGGGACACATTCTTGTTCTGATCAAGATAGGAAATCATCTCCTTCCAGTTCCCATAACTGAGTGTGAAGATCCTCATAATAGTATCGGCAGGCAAGCCCTGTTCTTTTGCAAAAGACCTTATCCATGCTGAGTCTGTAAACGTCGCCATGGTTCTGTTACGGATCGAATCTTCCTGTGCAAGCCTGCGGACATTCACTTTTTGTTCCATTTCTCCGGCTGCAGCGATGGGCTTTAGTGCTTTTGGGGGTACGAGATCATAAGCCTCCGTACGAGGCTCCACCCGGTTATTGCCTAACACGAGAAGCAGTGTATCGGTATCTGCAACCACCATATTTTTGTATTCAAATCTGCCATCTTTGGATGCCCATACGAGCAAATCACCTAATCCGGTCGTCATCCCGGTAATCCCGTTTTTATCCGTCAGTGTGGTAGCAATAGGATAGAATTCAGCATAATTGTAAAGTTTGAATTCGACTTTGGCCTTTTCTACAGGTTTCCCATCTTGCTCACTTACCAGGATGGTCACCCTTTTAGTCTTGGCGTATCGGGTGGTCAGGTTGAGTTCTGAGAAACGGTCTTCCGCATTAAGCACCTCCTCCGGACCAAAATATCGTCCGTATGTTCTTGTGTGAATGAGCATTGTCCGCTGGGAAGGTTCGCTAAACCATGCCCTGTCCAGGTCCGTGTCGGGCTCGCAGGCTCCCATGAAATGCCAGCTTCCATCGATCCAAACCTCCACCCAGGCATGGTTATCATCCGTGTGGGCCCAGCGGGGCGTATAGACCTGTCGGGCCGGAATGCCTGCAGCGCGCATGGCCGAGACAGTGAAGGTTGATTCCTCACCACAGCGGCCGAAGGTCTTCGAGATGGTGCTCAAAGGTGCGCCCGTTCTGGAATCCGTTCCCCGGTAATTGACTTTTTCGTGGCACCAATGGTTGATTTCGAGTGCGGCCTCTTTCATGCTGAGGCCTTTGATCCTGGACTTGATTTCTTCGTAATAGACCAGACGAAAGGAATCCAAATTCTCGTTGTTGACCCTCAATGGCAGCACAAAGTGCAGAAACTCCTCCTCGGGGATCTGATTGCCCCAGGCCATATCCTTCCTGGTAAGCAGGCTCTTACGAACATTTGCCTGCATAAATTCAGGAGAATAGTCGGCCAGGTCGCTTAAAGGCATGTAAGCAAATGTAAATTTCATGGCCTGATCTTCCTCCTTCGTAGCGGGTTTATCGAGAATGGTCCAGATCGGTTTCATTGCATTGGAGGTCAGCTCCCGTTGAATTTTCAACATCTTCTCCATGTCTTGGAGTCTTTCAGGATTACTGATCAGCGGTTTCTCCTGCTGACAGCCAGAAAGAATCAGGACGAAAAGCAAAATAAGACGGACAATTTTTCTCATTGGATGAAGAAATTAAAGTGAAAAGATCGCTCCAACGGATTTGCAATCCGTTTGTAAGAAGTGTTTTAGAGGTTAATGAGTTGTGGTTCAATGTTCCAGCCTTCGACGGATAGCTTCATTCCGGTTGCTAAACGATTGAAGGCTTTTGTTGTATCGTGACTCACTTTTCGGGTCTCACCGGGGAGTAAGGGGAAGAAATTTGAGAACCGTCTGCCACCACTTCCATGGCCCTTTTGGCTTTCCAGTTCTGGTTCAGCAGGATAGTTCGGGGTTGGGCAAACAAAGCAACCGGTAGAAATACTACCAAAAGGATGCTAATAGAGGATGAATAATATAGCCTCATGGTAAAGTTTTTAAACAATCCCCAAAGTTAGCAGATATATTTACCCGAAAAAAGCATCGAACCGAAATTGCTTCTAATTAAACCAGTAAGTCATTTTCAACACGACAGCGCGGTTCTTGACATTCCCGCTTCCGGGGAAATAATTGTCGGTATATACCAGGAATATATCGGAAACAGGTTTGTACCTCCATTGAAACCTGGCGTTGATGTTCAGATTGTCCACCTGCTGGTTGTATTGAACATAAGTTGTAAAGAACAGCTTATCGGTAAAAGTCAGATCGAGCTTCGGACCGACCATCCAGAATCCCGTATTGGACCACGGAGAAGGTAAAATGAGCTTATTGTAGCTGTAAATCAGGGATATATAGCCATACGGCTGATACCTGTAATTGAGGGCTCCCTGCACAAACCACCGGTTTCCGTTGAAATACCCACCGTAACCGGCTGAAAAATCGTATTTGAAGGTTTTGCGGTTGTCGGAGTTAAAAAGGAAGGAAAAATCCTGCCATTTGTAACTGGTTCCATTTTGCAAATAATTGACCCCCAGATTAGTAGGATCAAAATTCTGACGCAGAAGCACGTACCACAAATTGGTTTTGAATTCCAGATGGATACGGTTCTTATAATTAAAAAGGTAATTAAAACCCAATCTTTTATCAGTTAGTGTAAGATCTCCTGGCAGGTAGAAATTGTCTGCATCCGTGACAAAACCATGATTTTCGATTGTTCCTTTTTTGGGATAGAATTTTATCGTAACACGTGGATTGACGCGTAAATAGTTGTTGCGCGGAACGTAACCTGTCTCGGCGTTAAAATCCTGTCCGACATACATCTGCGATAGCTCCAAGAGGTAGGATTTGCGTGAATAGATAACGTTTATTCCTTGCGCATACTCCTCTGATGAGATCTTATTAGGGGTGAAAGATTTTTGAGCGAAGAGCTTGGCATTCCAAAAATTGTTACTGCTGGCAAGGTTGTATTCCAATCCGGCAACACGGTTGTAGCTGTTCCCATTCCAGGATGCAGGGATATTCAATTGTTGTTTGTTGACAAAAATCGCCGCAATGTTCGATCTGGAAAAGATTTTTTTCTGAACGGAGGTGACGAAGAAATTGCGCGCCAGATAATCTCCTTCGTTGCCAGTCTGCATATCCATCATCCCGATCCGCCAGTCCTCGCCGATCCTGCCGCTGAGCCTTGCTCCTCCTGTTACCGGCGCATCCAGTCCGATCCTCCTTGAAAAGAAAGGCCTGATGTTAGCAGTGCTGAAATTGCCGAAGAGATCGCTGTTTTCCAGAAAGAACTGCCTCTTTTCCGGGAAATACAATTCAAATCTTTCGAGATTGGTCACCTGGTCATCGACTTCTGCCTGTGAAAAATCGGGGTTATAAGTCAGATCCAGGTTTAGCGAAGTAGAGAGGCCGATCTTGGCATCCAATCCAAAATCTTTCCTGTAAACATTTGGTTCAGATTTTTCAAAATTGCGCGACATACTCCCGTAAACATAAGGTATCAGTGAAAGTTTAACACCCGATTTTGGTGGAGGAGTTTCCCATATTACCTGACCAGCATAAGCCAGCGAAGCTGTAGGAAATTGTCTGGGCATGGGAGCCCAGGAGGATTTCTCATTTCTTTTCAGATCCAGCCTCGAAAAATTGATGTTCCAGTGATTGACATCGCTTTTATAGCGTAACGATTTGAAAGGGATCCTGAATTCTGCGGTCCACCTATCCGGATAATTCTTCGTTTTTACTTCCCATTTTGAGTCCCAGATCATATTTGATACGGCGCCTCCGCTCATCGTTCCGTCCCATAAGGCGCCTGCTGCGTTGACCCCGAAAGAATATCCTGTAGTTTGGTCGTTGAAAGGATCAATAAAAACCAGGAAGTTGTCGTTGTTCATGAAGGTAAAATCCCTGCGCAGAGACTCCACGGGGCGCTTTCCCGGTAGGGTATCGTGAAAAATTATTCCAAGGTAGAATGCTTTTTCGTCGTATAACATCCTGACTTCCGATTTCGAGGCACTGTGTCCGGTATCATAGGGCAGAACCATGTAGAAATTGGCAGCCTTTTCGGCTTTCTTCCAGTCCTCCTCGTCAACAATGCCGTCGAGTTTGATGGCTCCCTCAATTTTTGAAGCATGAATCTTATAATCGCTGTTGATGGTTTTTTTTAGAGGAGTGTCGTCCTTTTTGCGGTTGGCAATATTCCCAGAAACGTGGTTTTCTGCAAAGAGACCAGTTGTATAAAGCAAAAGCAGAATAAATAGGCAGCGACGGTGAAGATGAATCATAGTTTAGCAATCGAGCTGCGAATATATGAAATTTCCTTTCAGCCTATGGTGTGGAATGAGAAGAATATCGCACACCTCTTCCTTAGTTGGCCCGGTACAGGCTCAGGTCGACGATGTCGAAATAACTGTTTTGATTAACGGATGAAGGATTTTTATCTGACTTTGAGCCTACTAGTATTTCTTGCAAATCTCTCTCAGACAGAATCTCAGTTTTATTTTTCTTAATCAGAGCTTCTAATAAAGGTTTTGCTCTTTTCATAAACACATCAGGGGTTAAATCCTGGTGATACAAAATTTCTGCTTCTGTCTGTAACCATTTGGTAAAAAGATCTGAATTCATGGCCTGATTTTTATTTTGCTTTACTCTTGATATTTTGCTGTTTTTTCTTCCAGCTTGTAAAACAAATTTATCCCGGCAGCCAGCCTTGGGCGGTAAGGAGTTCAGAGAATCGATGTCGGCTAAAATCGGATATCTGTGTAGTTGAAATCACTACACAATTCCTTCTTGTCAGGATTTGAATTCAGAAAATAGTCCTAATTTGTTGCTCTTCTTGATGACAAATGTGTAGAATATTGCAGTCCAGAAGGAGAATAAAGCATAGATAAGTGAAGGCTTCACCATGTCCTGATTGTGCAACAGTGTTCCTGCTACCAGGAAAGCAAGTGTGGTATTCTGTACTGCTGCTTCTATACCAACCGTGTAGGAATTTCTCTCTCCCAATTTATTGAATTTCCCAAACCGGAATCCCCACAACATGGACAAGGCATTCTGCAGTAGGGCGAATGGTAAAATGGTAAATACCTCCTTCAGCGTAACTCCGGAACCACCACTTTGTTCTGTTGCGAAGAATTTGATCAGAAAAACGACTCCCAGGGCCGCCAGCAAAATTAATTTTAGCGGACGTTGGGCCTTCAAGGCAAAATCGGGTCTGTAAGATCTTACCAGGACACCTAAAATGGCAGGAACGATGGTCACGGAGAAGATCTGGATGATCGTTTCGATGTAAGATAAATATATTTCAGTACCCTGACCGTAGTAAAAGACCAGACTCAGGTTAACAATAAATGGTATAGTAATCAGCGTAATAATGCTGTTGATGGAGGTGAAGGTAATGGATAAGGCAGCATTGCCTTTGAAGAAATAGGTGATAAAACCTGATACGGTGCCTCCCGGACAGGCAGACAAAATGATCAGCCCCACCTTAAACGGCAATGGTAAATTAGAAAAACAGGTAATAATAAATGCAATAATCGGTAAGACAATTATTTGGGAAGATAATCCGGTAACCAGCGCCTTTGGATAAAAGAACACATTTTTAAAACTGGTGGAAGTAAGCGACAAGCCTACTCCAAACATGATGAAAGCCAGGACCAAACTAATCAGGATATCAATAAATGCGTAGTGAGGTAGTGTCATAATGATTGCAGCTTTAACGTTTTTGGGCCGGAGCTCCGATAAATATATTATTTGCAGGTAGCGTCTCGCTTTTCATTAATACGGAAAGTGGCTCCAGTATTGAGCCGTCCTCCATTTTAGAGTCATAAAGAACAACAGACATGCCTCCTACGCTGCATTTTTTGCCGATATCAACATAAGACATTTTCATCACACGATCCTCGAAAAGATGCGTTTGCAGCGTGCAGTTGTCGTTCACTGCTGAATAATCTCCCATCTTCACAAGATCAAATTCTGTGATTTGTGTGGTATTAATGCACACTTTTTTGCCGATCCTGCATCCGAGTAGCCAAAGCGGGAATCTGATAAAAGGTGTGCCGGTAAGCATGTTCAGAAAGTAAAGAACAAGAAAATTTTCATAAACGCCTGTAACCAGCTCACTTCTCCATACATAACCACTCCATAACGGTTTGTTGGCGGGCCGGTATCGTCCAATAAGAATCCATTTCAAGAGTACTGTTATGAACATTCCAATTAAAGCGGTTCCCAAGTATAGAAACGGGAAAAGTACGAACAATTCCGGGAGATCCCTTTCTACCTGTAAATCAGAAGTAATATTGGATACGAGTGAAGCCATCGACAGAAACAATATCGCCGGCAGGGTTACCCTGAAAAACTCGATGCTGTAACGCAATATGAATAGCTTCCTGGTAGGTTTATAGGTTCTTTCGGCTGAAAATTCCCGGTTGATATCCCGCCTGGGCAGGTATACGGCAGGAGATCCGAACCAGGATGTTCCGTCCTTCGCGGGTAGATCCTTTTCGCTGACTTTTGAAAGTACCCCGACAAGGACATCGTCTCCGAGATGCGTATCCGGACTGATTACTGCGCTGTTGCCCACAAAAGTCCGGTTGCCGATATAGGTTTTGGCGATGGTGATGTATCCGTTACGCACGGAAGATGCTCCTATTGATACCGAGTCTGCAAGGAAACATTCATCGCCGGTCACCAGCAGATCAGGCGAGATGAATTCGACCGTTGAGATTTCTACCCTTTTGCCCATTTTTACCCCGAGCATTTTGAACCAGATCTGCAGGTAAAGTGTGGTGTATAACGTACCCAGAACCTGAAGGCTAAGTTTCATCAATTGATCGAAGAACCATTTTCTATGATAAAATCCGCTGTTTACACGGTACACGCCTTCTTTAATATTGCCGAGCAGCATCCATTTAAGCAGTGAAATTATCAGTACCAGGATCACAATAAACAGGACCCCTACCAGGAAAATATGAGGCAACAAATTAATCCAGGTTTCCCCACTATAATCAAAATGTGTGATCACCATCATCCCCGGAAAATAGGCGATCATGGAGACAAGAGGAATTAGGAATACGCTCACGGAATAGAAAATATTGCGTTTGGACCATAGCGGCACACTTTCCTGTATTCCATTCATTCCCAATTTAATGGCAGGTGATCCGCCCCAGTTTTCACCGGCAGGAATCACTTTCCCTTCGGGTACCAGCGTCAAATCTTCGATGGAAGAGTTTCGCTCCATGCGGGTATTATTTCCCAGACAACAGCGGGTTCCCACATAACAATCGTCTTCCAGATCTATCCTCCCGACATAAAGAAAACCGTCCGCAATGGTGAATCCCTTCAGGTGTGAATCCGTGCAGATACTCACATTGTTGCCGATGGAAAAGAGGTCGAAGGCGGAGATGGCAGAAGTGTTGATATAACAGTTCTTGCCCACTTTTGAACCTAGCATTCTCAGGAAGACGTTCATGATCGGCGTTCCGGTAAAGTAAGAGATAGGTGAAATATTCACCAGTTTGTCGGCCAGCCAGAACCTGAAATAGTAGCCTCCCCATAACTTGTATCTGCCGGGTTTTATTCTTCCGATGACCAGCCACTTAAGCGAAATGGCAAGCATTGTAATCGCCGGCAGCGTCGCAAAATACATCACAAGCATCATCGTCAGGGAGTCGACGACACCATAATCGGCCTGATAGAAATAGGAATAGACGAAAAACGGTCCCATCCATTCAATCCCGAAAATGAGGGCAATGAAAAACATGGATACCCCCTGCAAAAACGAACAGGAGTAATAGCTCCAGCCTGATGGCTGATGAATCTCACGCTGTTTCTCTGCACCGGCACCGACTTTTGGACGTTTCTGCTCCAGGGCCTGAGCCAGATCTGACAGTATCGGATATAAGTATAAATCCGCCACAGAAAGATTCTCAAACATCGGGTTCTTTCTCAAATCTGAAGAAACAAGCGCCGCCAGAAGGGAGTGCCCGCCTAAATCTTCGAAGAAATTATCATCCATGGAGATGTTGGAGCGATGAATGTTCCGGGCAATGGAATCAACGAGTTCCTTTTCTATTTCGGTAGCCGGTGGAATGATCTCTTTTTGTGACGAAAATCCCAGCGGTGTTTTAGGCGACGGCAGACGGGCCCTGTCGATCTTCTGACTGGTTGTCATCGGTAGCGCATCGAGCACATCCAGCGTAGAAGGAATCATATAATAAGGTAACCTGGACCGCAACCCGGCTGCTATTTCCTCTCTGTTCAGCACCTTTTTTTTACCAGCTACCACGAAGGCCGCAAGTTGCTGCGAAGTAGTATCAAGGGAAACTGCAGCTGCCTGTATTCCCTCAAATTGCAACAGCAGTCCCTCTATTTCAGCGAGTTCTACTCTGAAACCCCTTACTTTTACCTGTGCGTCAACGCGTCCGATATAGATGATTTCTCCATTGGGAGCATATCGGGCAATATCTCCAGTCCGGTAATAACGTTCTGTAACCCCTTTGTAGCGGTCGGTTTCCACAAATTTCTGTGCTGTCAGCTCCTTGCGATTCAGATATCCCCTTGCAATGCTTTCTCCACCAAGCAAGATCTCTCCTTCTTCACCTTCACCGGTAGGTTCCAGCTTTTCATTGACCAGGAGTACATCATATCCGGGCATGGCCTTGCCAATGGTAACCGGATCGATGGTATTCAATATCGAATAAGTGGCTATCACGGTAGCTTCCGTCGGACCGTAGGTATTGAATACCAGTCTTCCCGGTTTACACCACCTGTGGGCAAGATCAGTGGTGCACACCTCTCCGCCAAAAATCAGAATTTTCAATTTAGGAATATCCTCATTCACCATCGACAACAAGGTGGGAGCGCAGGATAGGAATGTGATATTCAGGCGGTTGAGGTGAGATGCGAACTGATCTCCCGAACGCATGATATCGAAAGTCCCGGTCACCAGCGTGGCGCCGGCCGAAAAAGGTACCCAGATTTCTTCCACGGAGGCGTCGAAGGAAACAGAAAATCCCTGGAGGGCGCGAAAAGATGAATCAAGGGGATAAATTTGACGTGCTCCTTCGATATAATTGACCACATTTCTGTGCTCCAGGAGTACTCCCTTCGGATTTCCTGTCGTTCCGGAAGTATATATTATGTAGCAAAGATCTTTACCCGACCGGTTCAATACTTCCGGTTTCGTAGCCGGATAGCCGTTTAACAGAGAGATCCGGTTATCGGGGTCAAAAATAGGGAAGGATCTGAGCTGCCCGGCTATCCGCTCCAGAATTTTTCCTGACGAAACGAGCAATTTAGCTCCGGAATCTTCCATGATAAAGTTGACCCTTTCTGCCGGGATCTCAGGATCAAGCGGTATGTAGGCTCCCCCGGCCTTCAGGATACCCAGCATCACAAGGTAGACTTCCGCACAACGAGGTAAGAGTATAGCCACCTTCTCTTCGGGCGTGACCCCCTTTTCTTTCAGGTAATGTGCTAACTGATTGGCAATTGTTTCTGCTTCAGAATAGGTATATAGTTTTTCTCCCTGCTCAATTGCAACGGCATCAGGGTACTGAACAGCGGATCGTTCAAAATAGTGATCTAAAAACACACAAGGCTGTTCAATCATTTGTTCGGTTTTGCAGCACTTCTTTGCTGTAAAGTTAACAAGAGGAACGATGAAATACTGTTGGTTAAAGATTTTAATTTTATATGTTTAAGCACATAACGAACATACCATATTTCACGCCAAATTTTGGGAAAATGATCCTTTTATTATCCTCAGAATTATAGGAATAAAACCATTATCTTTCCATTCCTAAAAATACGGTCAATTAATTACCTTGAAGACTTTTTGCGTGTGTACGATGAATAGGTATTGAAAAAATTAAACCCGCGATTATTATTAAGAATGACCGCGAAGCTTTACTTTGTGAACAACACAGCTAATTATAACATCAAACATTCAAGTTGGGAAAGAGCTTACATACGGAAAAAGAGCTTTTGGAAAAGCTCAAAGAGGGCGACACGTTTGCTTTCGAAGTGCTTTTTTACAAATACCGCAATAAGATAAAGGGCTTTGCTACTAAACTTGTGCCTACTCAAATTGATCCGGATGAAATTGTTCAGGAAGTCTTTGTGAAAATCTGGCTCAAAAAAGAAAGCATCGATCCTGAAAAGAATTTCCAGTCCTATCTTTTCTCTATTGCCAAAAATCTCGTACTCGATCACCTCAAATCAGCAGTCAACCGCAAACTCTATTTTGTGGAAGAACATTTCCAGCAGGACTTAATCGCCGAAAAGGATGCTGAAATTCAATTTTCGGCAGATACAGAAGAGCGGATGCTGAGCCTGATTCAGCAGATCCCGGAACGGAGACGTGAGATTTTCTGCTTAAGCCGCTTTGATGGATTAAGTTACAAACAAATCGCCAAAAGGCTCAACATCACAGAAAACACTGTCGATAGCCAAATCCGAAATTCCCTTACATTTCTTCGCAAAGAATTTCGAAAGATAGTTACCCTATTATTTTTGTGTTTCTTTCAATAGACCTTCACGGAAAAATAGTTTCTCCTCGTATTACCATTAAATCAAACCAAATGACTATAAAAGTTATAGACATTGCAAACAGGTTTCTGGCCGAAAAAACGTGTACTCTGCTGGAACTCATTGAACTGAAAAAATGGCTGGCTGATCCTTCTTCGCAAATCGAAGTTGAAAAATGGCTTCTTGAGCACTGGGAGTCTTCGTCGGAAATCAATTCAGAAGCATTGATTGAGACTGTATTCTATCAAATTGAGGAATATGAAAAGAGATATTCACACCAGTCTGGTTTTACCTGGTCAGGTTTCGTCAATATCTACCAAAAGATTGCCGCCGCTTTATTAATCCCTATAATCGGACTTGGAATTTTGTATCAGCTTAACCAGCACAACCCAACAATCATTCAATATACCGAGACCATTGCACCACGTGGCCAAAAATCACAAATTGTACTGTCTGACGGTACAAAAATATGGCTCAACTCGGACACAAAAATCAGGTACCCCGGTCAATTCGCTAAAAACCAGCGCGATGTTTACCTGGATGGGGAAGCCTTTTTTGAGGTAACCAAAAATATGCACCAGCCTTTTCTGGTGCATACTTTTGGCCCTGACGTGAAGGTTGTGGGCACAAAATTTAACATCAAAGCCTATACTGATGAAAATCAGGTAGAAACATCACTCTTTGAGGGAAGAGTGGATTTGTTGATTAAAAATAAGGAGTCGGATCAAACCATTGACAAAGAACTTAAACCTGGTCAGTCCCTTATTTACTCAGGAATTAGCCATCAGCTTGCATCGGTCCGGTTTCCAAAAGATGAGATCGATGGCTGGAAAAAAAATCAGTTGATTTTTAAAGATGACACATTCAACAAACTGGTCAAAAAAATTGAACGTTGGTACAATGTGGAAGTTATTTACGATGCAGGGAAATTTGATAACCGCCGTCTGACTGTCGAATTGTTTGAAGGAGAACGCCTCGAAAAATTGATGGATATACTCAGTCTGGCTTTGTCTGTGAACTATCAGTATGAAAAAGGAAAAATCATTTTAACACCTAAAAAGTCAAGAAACAGCTAAAAAAATAAAGAGCGATAATTGGTCGAAGAATTACCGCTCTTTCCATGTCAAACAAATGTTTAACACTTAACACTTCAAATTTATGAAAAAAATCAGGACAAATCTGTCCAGGGGTTTTTTTATTCCCGGACGCAAGTATTTGCGAATTATGAAACTAACTTTTATTTTTATGTTATGGGGGCTTATCTCTTCTGCTACAGCCACTTACTCTCAGAGTACCCGATTAACATTTAAGTCAAACGAAGCCACCCTCGAAAGTGTTTTCAGACAAATTGAATCACTCTCAGAGTTTAAATTTGCCTACAACAGCAGCAAACTGGATGTCAGGCAAAAAATATCCGTTAAAGCTGATCACGAGACCATTGATGTTATTCTGGACAAGATTCTCGGTTCAACCGATTTCCAGTATAAAATTGTGGACAGGTACATTATCATCACGGATGAAAATGTACAAAATCCCACGATGCTTGGATCAGAGCAAGCTGCAAAAACGGTCAAAGGTAAAGTCACAGACTCTTCTGGGGGTACACTCCCCGGTGTATCCGTGGTTGTAAAAGGGACTACCGTTGGAACCATTACTGATTCCAATGGTAATTATTCTCTTTCCAAAGTTCCTCAGAATGCCACTCTTGTTTTTTCTTTTATAGGTATGAAAGCGCAGGAAATTGCGGTTGGAAACCAATCGACGATTAATGAGACGTTGGAGGAAGCAACAATAAGTATTCAGGAAGTTGTGTCTATTGGGTATGGAACGCAGAAAAAGATAAATATTGTTAGCTCAATGGTTTCTGTATCTGGAGAGGAAATTAGTAAAATGAGTACAGCTAATTTTACTGAAAATTTACAAGGTAGAGCCAGTGGTATGCTGGTAACAAGTGGTAGTGGCCATCCGGGAGCCGGTGTTGGTATTACAATACGTGGTCTTAATTCAATCAGCTTAGGTTCTTCCCCTCTTTGGATTGTAGATGGTATACCTATTTATACAAATACCTCAGAGAATACACGAGATGGTGTTACACCTGTTTCTGCTCTTGCGATGATAAACCCAAATGATATTAAATCTATCGAAATTTTAAAAGATGCTGCAGCAACATCCATTTATGGTAGTAGGGCATCCGGTGGTGTGATTTTAGTTACAACCAAGTCATCTGAAAAGGGAATGCCCAGTGTGAGATTTAACTATGATGGTGGTTTTTCACAAATACCTTTTTCTCAAAACGATATTTTTGTAGATTCTCCCACATATTGGAAATTATCGGACCTTATGGCGAAAAATTTAGGGCTTAATCCTCCAGATCCAAATAGTATAATAAATACGAAAATCATGGGGGATAAACCTTCAATGACAAAAGAGGAAGCTATTGCAACGAATATTGATCAATTGGGTTCCTTCACCAGAGTCGCAAAATTTCATCAATTTGGATTAACGGCTAATAAGAGTTTCGAAACCGGTGGTGTAATGTTCTCTTTGAACTATCGCGATGAAAAAGGTTTGATTTTGAATAATGACCTCAGTCGGTTAACAAGTCGTTTTAGCTTCAACTTCAAACCAGTGAAGTCGGTAGAAATGGGTATTAACTCAAATTTAATTTACTTAAAGAATAATGGAGTAAGATCTGTTGGTGGAAAACAAAATGGTGGCTGGTCAAATTGGTTTGGTGCGCTGCCTTGGATGAAAATTTATGATCCAAATTCTGCTACAGGATATTGGGCTGTAACCAGTGGTTACAACATGAGGGCAGACGTTGACAGAAAATACCAACGTTATGATGCTGATGAATACAGGAGCTTTAATAATGCATATGCTCAATGGTCACCTTTAGAAGGTTTTAAGATAAAAGGCGAAGTGGGTATTGATATAATTGTTAGTAATAGTTCATTTTGGAGGTCTCAAGAACTAAAGGCATTCGCGCCTTTTTTATCTTATGCTGAGGAACAGTCTGTTACAAAATATGTTGCAAATTATGACGTGTATTCTAATTATAATAAAACATTTAATGATATTCATAGTGTTGATTTCACTATTGGTATGGAAGCTAATAGAAACTGGTCATATACAAGAGGGTTTTCAGGTGCAGGATTACAGACAGTTTATCCCGAATTAATAAATCCTTTGCAAATGACTGCAATGAAAGGATACCAGGGTGGTGATATTTATATGATGGGATTTTTTGCCAGAGGAAACTATAAATTATCAGATCGTTATTTGTTGAACGCAAGCGTTCGTCGCGATGGGCACTCTGCTTTTAGTGCAGAAAACCGTTGGGCTGATTTTTATGCACTGGGTGCCGGTTGGATTGTTACCAAAGAAAATTTCTTAAAAGATATTTCTTTTTTAAACCTCTTAAAATTAAGAGGTAGTTATGGCATTGTTGGAAATACAAATATTTCTAATTCAATGACTTATATGGTATGGGGGTTGGATACGCGCAATAATTATGGCGTGAATGTTTCTGCAGGTACTACTACTATTGGACCACTTGGTAGTAACCTAAAATGGGAAACTACTGCAATGACAGATATTGGTCTCGATTTTGGGCTGTTTGAGAATAGAATTAATGGTTCTTTTGCTTATTATACACAAAAAATAGTAGATTTGATTTTGTGTGGTGGTGTTCCGCCTTCTGTTGGATTTAATCAAAATTCTATATATGAAAATGCTGGTGATATGAATAACCACGGTATGGAGTTTAATGTTTCAACTACAAATATATTGAAGAGTAATTTCAGTTGGAAAACAGACTTCAATATAAGTACCAACAAAAATAAAATCATTGCTTTGAATGCAACAGAAAAGGGCAGAGGCAAAATTGATGGTACCATGATTAGAAGGGAAGGGGAAGCCTTAAATACCTATTTTCTTGCGAACTATACTGGCGTAGATACCGAAAGGGGAATTCCAATGATCGAGCAAATAAATGCTAAGGTATGGGCAAATGAGAATAATACTGTAGCAACGGGCGTAGTTATTCCTGCCACAGTAAGTAATGTTATTGATAACAGAATGATACAACATGGCAAGACTCCATTACCAACTTATTATGGTGGATTAAACAATACATTTACTTACAAAAATTTTGATTTAAATATTTTGCTGAACTTCCAAGGAGGAAATTGGATACAGAATGAGTTGTATTCCAATGGTTGGAATGTAGGTATTGATGCTAATACAATAAAGGGAATTTACGGAAATACCTGGGAAAAACCAGGAGATGTTGCTGAGTGGCCAAAATTATTAGGTGAGGGTATATACTATGATGATGGAGGGAATCCTACAGTAACAAAATATACCATCAATTATGGTCAGACAACCCGTTTTCTTGAAAGAGGAGACTTTCTTCGGGTAAGAAACATCCAATTCGGATATACTTTACCAACATCTGTAGTTCGTAAGGTTGGTGTAGGTAGTGTGAAATTTTATGTAGGAGCAAATAATTTATTTATTATCACTGGCTATAAAGGATTAGATCCTGAATCTGGAAATAATTTGCCGATTCCGCGTACAGTTAATTTCGGAATGTCGTTAAACCTATAAAATTATTGAATTATGAAAAATAAGTATTTTAATATATTAATAATAATAGTCTTATTATTGTCATTGTCATTAGGCTCATGCCAGGATTACTTTAAAATTCAAAGACCGCAGGAAGTGCAATGGACAACAACTGCAACGTTTGAGCAAGGGCTTAATAAATGTTATATTAATGTGGGTTGGACTACTGCTGGAGGAAAGGGGTATCCGGCGTTTCTTGATTTTTTGTTGTCAGGTGTTGCAATGTTATCTCCAGGTACTGCTGTTGGACAACAAGGAGAACCAGTACTTAATAGAGTATTTATACGAAATGGCATTTATAGAGAAGTATGGAACACTGGTTATAATACAATAGCATTGAGTAATTTGGCTATTGATATGTATGAAAATGATCCTGAGGGCAATCCGTTGGATTTGAATGTTAAAGGAAGTGACTACACGAATAATTATTTGAGGCAAATTGGAGAATATCATTTTGTGCGTGGGTATACTTATTTCTGGTTAATGAAAATGTTTGCACCCAGATATATACCGAATGGGGACAATAGTGCTACAACTATACCTTTGAATGTTACTACTGCTACTACAATGGAACAGATTCATAGTCAAAAGGTGGGAACAGTAGAGGAAGTGTATCAGCAAGTTATTGATGATCTGAAATACGCAAAAGAAAATCTCCCTGACAAGTTTGTTTTAAATGGATGGAACAATGTGCCAGGTTATGAATGCGGTCGTGCAAATAAATGGGTTGCAACTGCTATGTTAGGTAAGGTTTATTGGCTGATGGGTAGATATAAAGAAGCAAAAGTAGAATTTGATGCGCTTATTAACTATGCGGAAACTACAGGAACCTACCAACTTAAAGAACCAAGAGATCCATTCATTCAAGCAAGGGCATGGAATGTTCCAAAAGAATCTATTTGGGAATTCAATAGTGGTTATTTGGAAGGGGAAAGTGAAGCTCATAATTGTTACTTGGTCCCAGGTAGGAATATGGGTTTTCGAAATCGTGATTCAAATGGCCATGAATTAGAAACTTCCCCTTTGGTTGGGGTAGGTACAACATTAGGTGGATATGGTGGTGGTGTAGCGGTTACAATCGGATATACCACACTTAAAAAAGTGGGATGGATGGCAGATCCTTTAAATGGAGATTATACTGTTACCCCGAAAGCTGCGGCAGATCTTCGTTACCAACAGGTTTATCATCATATGAACCCGTATGAACCAGGGATTATAAAAGGCGATCCGAGGTATATTACTACAGAATCTTTCCCGGAGCACTCTCTTATTATTACTCCCGTTGTTTATTTGGATAAATTTTTCAGAGGGGAGGCTCCTTTTGGAAAATTTTCTAAGTTTCCTCTTATGAGATTAGCTGATATTTATTTAATGCGTGCATGGTTAAGATGGCATGATGGTGATTTACAAGGAGCTGCTAATTACTTAAATTTGGTTTGGAATCGTTCAAATCCAACGAATCCTGATATTTATTCAGCCGCCAATGTAACCCACGATGCAATATTTACTGAATATTTAAGAGAAATGACTGGAGAAGGTTGGACTTGTGATTTTATGATGGCTACGCAAATGACCATACCAAAAGGAGATGCTAATTTGTTACAAGGTTTTGCTGTTGATCCAAACACAGAAGTTCCACCACCTTATTCTGGTTGGTATTGGCCAATTCCTGATGAGGAACAAGCTTTGAACCCGAATTATAAATAAGTAGAAATTGTAATACCTGATTATGACTACGAAATTTCGATAATTAATTGAATTTCAAAGAACTATATTTTTAAAAAAGATGAGTACAGCCTTCTTCGGGAGGCTGTACCATTAATAAGACTATGAAAAAATTAGAACGGGATTATATCTGTATAAAAAAGAGAAACGATGATTAAAAAGTTATTTTACTTAGTTGGTCTGCTGTTATTTACACAACCATTTTATACTCAGGCTGAAGAACTGGGTCGTGCTTCAATTGCCCCTTCAATAGTGACTTTGGAAACGGGACAACAGCAAAAGTTTAAAATAATAAAGATGGCTCAACCGCTAAGGCCTGCAAGCCTTGCGGAAAATGTAAAATGGTACGTGAATGATGTTCCATGGGGAAATAAGGAAATAGGTACCATTGATGCAAATGGGATGTATAAGGCGCCAGCGAAAGTTCCATCACCAAGGGAAATTCATATTGTTGGGGTAGTTGACGGAGTGGCTAATCCGAAATTATTTGCAACAGTGCTTATTGACTCAGATAAACCATTATATGAATTGGTTTATCAATATTCTAATTCTAAGTCAGCAAAAGATTCGAAATATTTCACAAAAGGGCATTGTATTACCATGGATAAAGATGGTAATTTGATTATAGTTGATTCTAATGGTTTCAGGCTTTCTCGTTTTACACCCAAAGGTCAGTATATAGGGGAGCTGGGGGCAGGAACAGGAAATAACCTTGGGCAGGTAATTATGCCAAGGGCGGCAATAGTTGATAGAGAGGGTAATATTTTTGTGAGCGACCAGAAACCGTTTGGTAAACGTATCCAGGTGTTTAGTAATGACGGGAAATTATTAAGAGCCTTCGGTGATATGGGAACAGGTCCTGGTGAAATTTTACGTGCACATGGAATGGATTTTGACACGGATGGCAATCTATATGTTATTGATGTAGACGCTACGCGTGTAGATATTTATACGCACGATGGTAAGTTTATAAAAAGCTGGGGTGATGATGAATCCTATCGCTGGTATTTTGATGCTCCCCATGGATTAAGTGTTGATCCAAACAATGATGTTTTTATTTCAGATTATTATGGTAACATGCTAAAATTTGATAAAGACGGACGGTTTTTGAGAAAATTCTTTGAAGCTGACCCGCCGGACAGTTCAGTATATATCCATTCAATGTCTGACGATAAATGGGGTAATGCATATGCAATGGTCCGTAGCTCGAGAGGTTATGGAGGAGAAGTAGAAGTAAGCAATAAGAGTGTGGCTAGTGTGCTAAAGTTTAATGATAATGGTGACTATGTCGGGTCAGTATCTTTAAAAGTGGCAACCCATACAGGGGATTGGGTTTATATTGATGATAAAGACTATCTCTATGTCGTTTTCGAAGAAGAAGTGGGATTCGCAGTCTATAAACCTTTATAATTTTATGTCATGAAAAAAATCATTCAAAATATATTTAATGTCAAATTCTTATTGATCTTACTAATTGTTAGTCTTACTTGTTATAGCGTTTATTCTCAGGAATTAAATGTAATGAACAGGGCAAGAATAAAACCAACGTTGGTAAAATTAAATACACGCGCCGATCAACAGTTTTATGTTGTAAAAAAAGTGAGCGGGCCATCTCCCGCTTATGCAACAAATAAAGTTATATGGTATGTTAATGGCATTATTGGCGGGGATGAGATTGTTGGAAAAATAACGAAAGACGGTTTGTATACAGCTCCTAAAAAGGTTCCCGGATCACCTGAAATATGTATTGAAGCAAAAGTAAATACTACCAATAATAGAACCCTTTGGGCTACCGTATTAATCAATGGATTAAGGCCCGATTATAAAACTGTGGCAGATTGGGGCGAGTTAAAAAGTAATTTAAAACATCTGAATAACCCAACAGATATAGCTCTGGAAATGAATGGGAATATTTTAATGACGGATGGCGGGATTAAACGTTTTTCGAATGACGGAAAATTTATCAATGAATTTGGCAGTGCCACTAATTTGGCCGTTAATTATGATCAGGGCACAGTGTATGCAACCGATGGAAGCGAAGACCAGGGGCGTATTAAGGTATTTACAGATAAAGGCACATATTTGTATGATTTTGCTCACAAAGGAATTAGTGAAGGGAAAGTTATGGAAATAAGGGGAATGACATTCAATTCCAAACAACAGCTTTATGTTGCAGATATTGATAATATGCGGATTAGTATGTTTGATCAATCAGGAAAATTTATTCGGGCTTTTGGACACAAAGGTTCATTCCCCGGAGAATTAAATGTCCCCTATGGTATAACGACCGATTCAAACAACGATGTATTTGTTACCAGTTATTTTGGCCCTTGCCAGAAATTGACGTCCGATGGGCATTTTGTCATGAATTTCGCCTATGCCGCTCCACCAGAGGGTCCCATTTATTTCACTGATATTGCAAGTGATCGTTGGGGCAACGTATATCTGATTGTAAAGGGCGCCCAAAAGTCTGAGGGAAAGTTTGATGCCGTGAAAGATGATGAAGGTAATCCCGTACATATTATGAAATACAACAACAATGGCGATTTTGTGGCAAATATCCGATTGGCTAAAACTGACCGCGATGCCCTTCGTTTGATTGTTGACCAGTATGGTAAAATATACGTCCTTTTTAAGGGGGCAGATATGATTGGTGTCGAAATCTTAGCGCAATAACTTTAACGAAATTGGTTATGAATATTGGACTCAAAAAACAACATACTTTTCATGATAAATTGAAGGTAGTTGTTTTCGTTTTTTATTAAAAGCGTATTTATTCTTTCAATCAGTTAAATTAAAAAGGGCATGAGTCCATAAAAAAGACTATAAAAATTTGTGGCAATTAAAGTGAATCAATTATTATAAGATCGAAAAAAATGCATAAAATTATTATTACAATACTATTTATAGGGCTAGTTGTTATGGGCTGCAAACAGACTGCCAAACCAGTGATTGATGCTTCTGTTGAGTCAACTCCGGAAGCTAAGTTGATGGCTAAAGTTTATAACTCCGGCTTTGAACATGCACACGACACTTATAATGGCATGTCTTCAGCAAGTGACGGGAAGATTTATTATGTTCTCAGTTCTGTGTTAATCGATGTAGCCGCACAAATGTTCTCTTTCGACCCGAAGACCGGTTCCATTGAACATTTGGGAGACCTTTCCGAAGCTTGTGGTGAGAAAGGCATGAAAGTGGTAGCACAGGGGAAATGCCATGTAAACTTTGTTGAGTCAAACGGAAAGCTCTATTTTGCTACTCACCTCGGATACTATAGCTATGTTAATGGCAAGGAAGCATTACCTATTCCTGTAGAAGGCTTTTCAGCTTACCGTGGAGGGCATTTACTTGCTTATGATATGGCGAATAAGACGTTTGAAGATTTGGGAATAGCACCCCATAATGAAGGTATTATTACAATGAACATGGATACCGAACGTGGCCTGATTTACGGATTAACCTGGCCAACAGGGTACCTTTTTCGTTATCATTTGGCTAGTAAAGAGATGAAAGACTTGGGCGCTTTTACAGGAAAGGGGGAAGCTGGCTTGGGTCTGGATTTTCGTGTAATATGTCGTTCTATGGTAATTAATCCTGAAGATGGAACTGTCTATATGTCCAATGCGGATGGGCAGATTATGAGCTTGCAAGTTGGGAAGGATATTGCAGAACCCATTGAAGGAGAAGATTTGGTCAAAGATTATTTTGGGACTTACGAGGTATCAACACCTGGTAGCATGGCATACAATTGGCGTCAGGTATTCTGGAATACTGCTGAGAAAAAAATTTATGGTGTTCATGGCAACTCTGGTTACCTTTTTAGTTTCGATCCGGCTATCCCTCGTCTGGAAGTACTCGAAAGACTTACATCTGTGCCTTCTAAACTGTCTGGTATGAACGACCAATTCACATACGGTTACCTTGGGTTCAAACTTGGCCCCGACGGACGAACAATCTATTACCTGACCGGAGGCCCTATTTACATGGACAGCAAACGTGTACTTGGCGTCAGTTCAACTTCTAAAGGTGAGGCTAAGGGGCTTGAAAACATTCATCTTGTCACGTATGATATTCCAAATGGTAAATACCAAGATCATGGAGCCGTTTTTTATCCGGATGGACAACGGCCACTTTCTGTAAACTCTTTGGCAATTGGGGATGATGGTACAGTATATACTTCGGCAAGAATTACCGAGGATGGAAAATCACGAACAGATTTAATAAGTTTTCCCGGCCCGTTTAAAAAGAAAGATTAGACAAACTTGCTTTGGACTTCAATTATAAGTGATCTGCTAAATGCAGAAAAGTCAGTATTTCCAAGTTACGATTACTTACATGATAGGGCACATAAAAACATAACTGAATTCATTTTTCAGGTTCAATATTTAAATGGCGTACAAAACAATAATATTACCGAGTTTGTAACTCCCGATAAAATCGGGATATCTAAATTAAGTGGTGAAGTTGGAGCTATTAACCCACTTTGCATCTAATCCGAACTGAATTTTTGCTTTTCAATGAATTGGCAATTGTCGAGTTCAGATTTGTGTACTACGGATTCTTTCTTTACAAAAGAGAGCAACCTCAGCGTGATGGATATCATTGACAAAGAGTATCAAAAGAAGCCTTTTTACGGCGTTGCCAGAATGTCTGAACACTTGAAAAAGATGGGTTATTCCGTTAATCAAAAGAGGGTTCGCAGATTGTATCGCTTAATGGATTTGCGTGCGATATTCCCTGGTCCAAATACCAGTAAGGCAAATCAGCTTCACAAAAAGTACCCATACTTGCTTAGGGATCTTACCATTACCCACACCAATCAAGTTTGGGCGTGCGATATTACCTATATTCCAATGAAGCTCGGGTTCATGTACTTGGTGGCTATTATTGACCTGCATAGTCGGTTTGTCGTCGGCTGAGATATTTCCAATTCACTGGAAGCTGATTTCTGCATAGAGGTTCTTAAACAGGCCATTCACAAGTACGGTAAGCCAGAAATATTTAATACCGATCAAGGTGT
>Ga0209430_1000265_pt1 | contig 59786 bp, 72 predicted proteins | sample BarGraIncub1133A_FD_184504 | JGI IMG/M metagenome (GOLD analysis project Ga0209430, IMG submission 184504) | Arctic peat soil microbial communities from Barrow, Alaska - Barrow Graham LP Incubations 11-33A (SPAdes) (version 2) | ecosystem: Environmental > Terrestrial > Soil > Wetlands > Peat... | reverse complement strand
CCTGCGCCGGATGCGGCACAGCGCTTTCATCTCGCCAGTTTTGTGCCGGAATTCGACACAGACGGCGAGGTGACCAGCGTATTATGCATTTCCCGTGATTCTCCACGAGGTGCGCCAGGAACTTGATATGGCAATGGTTGCCCGTAAGATTCTGGCAGCCATAGAGGCCCCTTTTTACATCTCGGGCAAGGAACTGTTCATCACCACCAGCATCGGGATCGCCTGCTATCCCGCGGACAGCTCGGAAACGTCCGAATTGATCCGCTTCGCCGATGCCGCCATGTACCATGCCAAGGCGATGGGGCGTAACAACTTCCAATTCTATGCGGCGTCTCTGACACAACACGCCGCCGAGCGGATGGAGCTGGAGTCCGATCTGCGCAAGGCGTTGCAGCAGGGGGAGCTGGAAGTGTATTACCAACCCAAGGTGGACACCATCATCGGCCTGCTGGTGGGGGCCGAGGCGCTTCTCCGCTGGCATCATCCCACGCGGGGCCTGGTTCCCCCCGACGCATTCATCGGCATTGCCGAAGATACCGGCTTGATAACCGGCATCGGCGCCTGGGTGTTGCAGACCGCCTGTCTCGCCGCGCTGGAGTGGAACCGGGATGAGCACTATCCCGTGAAGATCGCGGTAAACCTGTCGGCGCGCCAGTTCATGACCGGTGATTTTGTGGAGACGGTTCGCTCGACGCTCGCGGAGACCGGCTGCCGTTCCGAATGGCTGGAACTCGAGATAACGGAAAGCCTCCTCATGGCGCACAAGTCTGAGATTGTTGCGAGCCTGGAGGCCCTGGACAACATGGGCATCACCATTGCCATCGACGATTTCGGCACCGGGTATTCCGCGCTCTCCTACCTGACCGACTTTCCCGTCAGCACAGTCAAAATCGACAAATCGTTCGTCCGGGATATTACGGTACAGAAGAAGAACCTGGAGCTTGTCAAGGCCATTGTGTCGATGGGACACGCGCTGGGTCTCGAACTGGTGGCCGAAGGGGTCGAAACCGGCGAGCAGGCCGCCTGCCTCGACAAGCTCGGTTGCCACGTCATCCAGGGGTATCTCTACGGTAAACCGATGCCGATAGGGGAGTTCGATGCCTGGCGGACGGAATTTTTCAAGAGAAGGAAATCGGGTGGCGAGGAGTTCAAACTGGAGCATTCGGCGTGGCGGGATTACCTGACCACCGGCCATGAAATGATCGATGCGCAGCATCGTGAACTGTTCAAGCGGATCACCAAGCTGACGGTTGCCTGCAGGGCAGGGAAAGGCCAACACGAAGTCACGCAACTGCTGGACTACCTGGGCGGATACGTCAAAACCCATTTTTCAGCCGAGGAGAAGCTGCTCATATCGTTCGGTTCCCCGCACTATGCGGAACACAAGGCCGCTCACGACAACTTTACGCAGATTATCGACATGCTCAGTTCCCGTTACCGGCAAGACGGTGAAAACCTGGCCCTGACCATTGAAACGAACTATGTGGCCGTTGACTGGCTGACCAGTCATATCTGTACCATGGACCGAGAGTTGGCCGACCGGATCAACCTTCCCGGAAAAGGGTAATGCAATGAGCGACTATACCTTTGCACAACTCGTCAACCTGGCGCAGATACGGAATCTGCTGGAGTCCCATAACACTATTTCCGGGATGGCCTACGGTCTGTCCGATGACGAAGAGAATAACCTGATCGCCGTTGGCTGGCAGGATATCTGTGTACGCTTTCATCGAACCAATCCGGCCAGTTGCGCTCGCTGTCGCGAGAGTGATGCCTATATAAAGATGCATCTGCATGACTTTGGTGAGGACGGCCTGGAATACCGCTGCAAGAACGGTATGATTGATGTGGCCATTCCGATTGTCATTGACGGCAGGCATTGTGCCACCTTCTTTACCGGCCAGTTTATCTACGAAGACGAGCGACCCGACATGACGTTCTACATTGAGCAGGCTGCCGAACTCGGCTTTGACCGCGAGGAGTACCTGCACGCACTGGAACTGGTTCCGGTGTTCAGTCGCGCATATATCCGTGCCAACATGCGCTTTTTAAGCAGTATGGTGAAAATGCTGGCGGAGACCGGGTTTGCCAACCTGAAACTGGCACGTGAGGCTAAGGAACGCAAACAGATCCAGAATGATCTTATAAAGGCGCAGAAGCTTGAATCGCTCGGAGTTCTGGCTGGCGGCATTGCCCATGATTTCAGTAATATTCTGGTCGAAGTGAGTGGCAACATCTCTCTTGCCATGAAACGCCTCGCCACCGACAGTTCGACCATGAAATGCCTGTCGCAAGCGGATAAGGCGGCACAGCGCGCCACCAGACTTGTCCGCAGGCTCACCGCATTTTCAAAGGGAGGAGCGTCGGCCAGAATACGGGTAAATCTGCGGAATATAGTCGAAGATTCTGTTGCCATGGCGTTGCGGGGTACGTTCACTCATGGCGAGATTCACATGTAAGATTCCATTCATTATATCGAGGCGGATGAGGTGCAACTCCTGCAGGTATTCAGCAATTTGGCCATTAATGCCGTTCAGGCCATGCCGGACGGGGGAACGCTCCGGGTATATGGCGACAACGCTTCCGACGATGAATGTGCACAACGCGGGCTCCCGACCGGAACATATGTCAAAGTGGAGTTCAGCGATGAGGGTAATGGAATCTCCGAGGAGGACCAGAAGAGAATCTTCGTTCCATTTTTTACCACGAAAACAGACGGGTCCGGACTCGGATTGGCATCCTCCCAATTAATCGTCACAAAGCATGATGGACAGATATTCGTTTCTTCTACCTTCGGCCACGGCACAACCTTTACCGTTTATCTGCCATCGAAGGCGCGAACGATCAATAAACAAGCGAACATGATAGGATAATCAGCGGAAAGACCGGCGATGCGAGGAGCGGGCTATGATGCGGCAAACACATGCCGGACAATCTCGGAGTGGTGCTGGATACGGGCTTGGCCCGGCAGATGGGATTTGTAGGAGATGAAGGGCACACCGGCACCCTTGGCGGCCTGCATATCAACCTCGCCGTCGCCGATGAAGAGGGCCTCTTCCGCTTTGATACCAAAGTAATCCAGCACCTTCAGGAGTGGTTCCGGGTGTGGTTTTGGGTTTGTAACCTGTGACGCCGTCATGACATATTCAAAATATCCACTCAGTCCGAAATCTTCAATGATCATGTCCATCGAGGTCGCCCGGTTGGTGCAGATGGCCAGCGATGTGTGCCCTTTGAGCTGGTCAAGGGCGCTTAAAAAGCCGTCTTCCATTCGCATGTAGGGCATCAGATCGCGATAGTGAATGGTCTTGGCAAACCTGAACGCCTCTTCCCGCTGCCGGTCACCAGTGAAAAAATATTCCATGACATCATTAAACGAATAGGTGTGGAGAATTCTTCTGGCCTCACTGTTATCCCTGTCAATCTCCGGCCTTCCCAGAAATCCCATCACCCGGTTGTAAAAAACATAATTGGATTCAATTGAATCGAGGATTACGCCATCGCAGTCATAGATGACGACTTTATAGCGGCTTTTCAATTCATTCACTCGTGGACTCCGGTGTTGTTGTGTGCTCGTTTTTTTCTAAATATTCTTCCCACTCAATCGGGAGCAGATATTTTTTGCGGGTGTTGCACTCCTTGCAGGCAGGTACAACATTGTTACGGGACGCCTTGCCGCCGCGAGACACCGGGACCAGGTGGTCCATTGTCAGCTCATCCGGGGTGAAAATTCCCTCGCAAAAGTGGCAGTGCCCCAAGGCGAGACGGTTTTTCCACCAGCGACTCTTGCGAAGTTCCCTCGATTTCTCCCGTTCCCGTTTAATGTCCGATTCGCTAATTTCCAGTAAAAAGTGATCCATAATAAACCTTTGAAAAACATATGACATATTTGTAACGTGTCAGGATATCTGAAAATGAACCAATAGGGTAGGATAAAATCAGTCCGATCGGTGAGTATAGTGGCAATAAGCAAAAAAAGAGTTGAAAAATTATGCATGATAGGTTATAAGGCTAATTCCAATGCGCTTGTAGCTCAGCTGGATAGAGCAACGGACTACGAATCCGTAGGTCGCATGTTCGAATCATGCCAGGCGCACCAATAAATTCAGGTACTTACAAGAGATTGTGGGTGCCTTTTATTTTTTGTTGTATCAATGTTGTATCATCTCGCAGAAAGTAAATCCTATAAATACGGATAGTTTCGTATAGAACCTGATAGGAATGTTTTTATAACTCGGATCTCGAAAGAATGATTTGGGCCTCATCAAATCGTTCTTGAGTGACCGAACCGTAAGGAAGCCTTGATACAATTCTGGTACAACAACTGACATACCTATTGCCAATTCAATCCTAACGACCGAACCACCGCTACACTCCTCCATCAACATATCAATAACACCACCAAAACCAAAACCAATGATTCTGGGTTTGATAATACTTACAGCGTCATGAACTGCATGGGCGTCATGCTTTGCAAGCTGTATTACAGCCGTACATTCGTTACCGGCCTACGTGTTACGGCTCAACTCACAAGAGCCCTCTCTCGACGAAACTAATATAGCTATCCTGGCCAATTATGCAATGGTCCAGAATTTTGATTCCGATAATGTCCCCGGCTTCTTTCAGTCGGCGGGTGATGGCTATATCTTCGCTACTTGGAGATGGATCTCCAGTTGGGTGCTGGTGTACAAGAATGATTGCCGCAGCAGAACTCAGCAGTGCCGTTTTGAAGACCTCACGCGGGTGAACGATACTCTGGTTAAGGCTTCCGATGCTGACGACGTCTATGCAGCTTATGCGGTTCTTCCCGTCCAGGTGAAGAGTTAGAAAATATTCTTTCGTCTCTTGCATTAGGAAATGGAACGCCTCGAATATCTGGCTGGGTGTCGTGTATCGCGTATTTGGCTGAATGTAGCTTGCAATCTCCTCGCTGACTGCTGTTACTTCAAAAACTGCCTTGATTTGGCGTAAGGCGATATTGTTATTGGCTCCGATAAGTGTGTTGATCGTCATGGCATTCTCCTTGAAATAGTAAAAGCAGGCTTTGGCGGCCTGCCTCTCTCTGGTTAGTGGTTATTGTCTGTGACACTGTGACATCGCTTTTACAGGTAGTCTGATAATCTCCTGATCAGTGTCTCCGGTTTCATCTGAAGCCATCGTCTGCCGATGCATTCATTGATCTGGTGCTTTTCCAGAAAGACAGTTCCGATAATGTCACCGTCAAGGAGATCAACTTCATCAAGCCCGATGTAACCGAGCTGGTTGTTGGTAATCAGGATCATGAGGTTATTTCTATTCCTGTAGATCATGATGGCGTCGGAGTAACCAGCACTGAGCGGTATCATCAAATTGCAGTATTCAAGCACAAGTCCCGGATTCTGGAGATTATGTCCGCTGGTTTCGTCAGGAGTCATTTTTCTGATGGTAGGGAATATTCGTTTCATGGTTTCACCTCGTCTATGCAGTGATGGCAGTAAGGCTTTTCTTGGTGATACTCCGCGTCATCTTCAAGAATGATGTCGAAGCATGATTCGCAAAGCAGCATCGTGATTTCATAGTCGTTGAGTGCGGTCGCTAACATAATTGGCTCCTTAAATGCGAAAGGGGACCCGTTGCCGGAATCCCCTTGTTCGTTGGTTATTGAGTTGTGAGAGTAGCGAGTTGAAGTGTGTTATCTGGGTATGGTCTTCTGTGCGGGAGAACTGCCGGTAACACCTTTATGGATACCGACTTGCTGACCATCCTGCTGGCCTTTGGTGTATGCGTGGGTATTGATGTAACTGCGCCTGCTCCGAACGGTTCTGGTTGGCCCCATCTCCGACATAGCCTTTTTGATCAGACCTGCCTTGATCGGTACAAGAGCGCCGGGAGTAATAGGAGTCTGAACTTTCTGCTCACGCAACTTTCCAGTAATAGTTGATACCGCTCCCAGATAGTACGACTGCCGCATAAGCTCACGCTGCCGGTTTGGTGTACCGTCATTGACGTGGTACTTTACGTAACTGGAGCACAACTTCCTGACAGTCTTATCCAGATAGGCAAACGTATATGCGGCAACCTGAACATCAGTGCCAACACCGATGAACGTCATCTTGCCAAGTGCCGGATGATGAATAGCCTGACAATCAAAAGCGGTACAGACACCCGATGACAAGTAGCGAACCCATTTCGGCAGGGTCTTTGACACCGTTGCTTCAACTTTATCAGCCGACTGTGGTTTCTGCTCTGATTCGATATCAGCCATTGCCAGATTATGCTCTGACAACAGACGTTGGGCATGACTGGCTGCCAGTGCCGCTTCATGTTCGTTACTGGAATTTGCTAAAGCCAACAGCTTTTTGATTTTCTCGATAACAGGATTGGTTTCCATCTTGTGATTCTCCTTTTGAGTGTGAAATGGTATCATACAGATACGGTTAGGGTTAAAGTTTCATTGCGGCGGTTCCGATAAATGAAGTACGGAGAATTTACATGAGCAGCATAGCCGACATAGCAGGCTCTGCATTGCAGGCTTTCAACACGAGCCAGCAAGTAACCGCACATAACGTGGCTAACCTGAATACAGATGAATTCAAGGCTTCCAGGGCCATATTTCAGGAGAACGGCAGTGGTGGTGTGAATGCAACCGTATCGGGTACCCAAGATACCGTTGACATTTCCCGCGAAGCCGTCAACCTCATATCAAATACAGCTGGGTTTAAGGCGAACCTCAAAGTCCTGAAGGCAGCCGATGAAATGACTAAGGAGCTGCTCAGTATCAAGGCGTGAGGTTCAAAGGAGCGTATTATCGGGGAACAGTTGATACATACGCGATAGGAACAGCAGGCGGTTCATCAAGCTGCCACATATCCCGTTGCAACGGGAATAGTTAAGAGAAGGTCGCATGTCGGTGCGGCCTTTTCCATTTTATACTCCATAATTACGTAGCCGATTGCCACCGGCAACGGCATTCAGCTTTGCCACCAGCTCCACCTTCAGAAATTCCAGATGCAGATTGCCGTTTAGATAGCACTTGAACTTGAAATAGTCCGTATTACCTGTTCCGTCCGGGCTGTCGGTAATGGCATCATATAAAGGGCCATGATAACTTTTAACCGGGACTTTGCCGTCAATCATCGCGAAGACATTATCCAAAGCGGTGATATATTTTTCCCGGTGATAATTGACTCTGAACTTACCACGGCCCCATCCCTTCTCCACCTGCCAGGTAAGTATGACTCTCTTACCCAGCTCAAACTCCGTGTTGGTCTTGAATTTACTCTGTGGTGGCCGCAGATATTCGAAAACTTCATGGACGGCTTCTTCCAGATACACATTGACGTTTGCTGCTGACGTCTCAAACAGCGCCAGTACGTTTTCATCAGTCAGCTCTGGCAATTCTCCCTTATCAATCTGGGCATCAAGCTCTGTCCTTCTCCGGATTGAAAGCAAGCGTCGCAATTCCATTCGTTTTATAATCTGTGACCAGGCATCTTTCTTGATCATGGCATTGATCTCATCGCTGGCTTTCTTACCGACCTCGGAACAATTGCGGTCATTGACACTGAAACGATAGCCGGGACCATCAAGGAATATTGCCCGGAGAGAATTCTGTGCAGATTCGAGAATGGCATAAGCCTCTTCAACTTTCTGCGTTGCCTGCCGGTATGTGCCGATCATGGCGGCAAGTGTTTCGCGTTTTGCTATATCAGTTGTTAATGGTGTGGACATGTGGCCTCCATTTCGTTGTTTGTAGCTACGTGATTTTCCAAGTATTGAACGATTGCCTCGTTCACCAAGCGTGTCATAGGTTTCTTGAGTTTCTTTCCAAGGTGATACAGGGCCGGTATGTGTTGTTCATTGATTTTTGGTGAGTACATGGTGTTCTCCTTTTTAGTATCCGCAGTTGTGGCAGCAGGTTTCTATACGACCCCCGCCAAGTGAACTAATGATGAGTGTGTTTGATAGATTGTGTCCGATAGTGCAGTGATGACCGCAGTCAAGCTTGAGCTTTGTGCCGTTTTGTAATTTGCTGAACTCTTCAATAGAGTGGATTACAGTTGCCGGTTTGTTCTTATATTTATCTGTCATCGGTTCCTCCAAAAGCAAAAGAGGCATTGGCTTTATGTAAGCCGTTGCCTCTCTGTACTTGAGATTTGATTTGTAGTAGTCTTATTAGCTAATTATCATCCCTCTTAGTTCGACAAATACAGCAGTATCCGTGATCATAGTCATACGTGTACGCTTGGCACTCTTCGCACCAGTACATCAGTCTGTTGATAGTCATAGTTTCACCCTCCTCAGTCGGTTGGTATCTACGTCGATGGTGTGACCATTGGTTTCCAGAATTGCCCACAAGCGCCGCATGATATAATGCAAGTCTTGGGCATCAGAACAACCGATCTCGTATTTCACAATGGTGCCGGTTACCGTTTCAATGCTTCTTATTGCACCTGCAACCGCCTGCAATACCTTGTGGTCAATATGTTCGTTCGGCGAATGTTGTAAACTCATGGCGTTCTCCCCTCGCAGTTCTCAAGCATGGAATCCACAAAAGCATTTGCTAGCGGTCCATACTCCTGAAGCGTTATGTCGCTCATACTCTTGGCGTCTTGTTCATATTCACCGTGCCGCTCATGAAACAGGTCGTCCAGTTTGAGAATATCCAGTTCGATCTTACCGGTGATCAGCATCAGATATGTGTCCAGGTACGAGTGGCCGTTCTTGATCCGGAACAATTCGTTCATCTGCTTTGCAAATTCAGGGATGGATATAGGTCGTTTCATTTGTACCTCCGGTTTTTAATAGATTTTGTAAGCGGTCAACAAACTCAAAAGCTTCTGTTTTGGTTTGCACATGGTGAGGCTGGCCGTTTATCAGTGCAACCCAGCCAGGAGCTTTGTTCTTGTAGTACCTGCTGGCTTTGATTATTTCGTAGTGGAATTGCTTCATGGAAACCTCCAGTCTTGGATAAACAGTCTCTTGCCATGCGAGATGCAATAAAATGAAGCTACGTTGCTGTAGCATATCGCGTACACTCGCCTTATCCGGTTGTCTGGGCTGGTGATTGTGTATCTGGTTGGTATTTGTCCACCGTATCCGGTAACAGAACGGTTTGCGGGGCAATGGTCAGTAGTACCTATTTTCCAATCATCAGGCGTATAAGTTATTTGATTCATAATGTATCTCCTTTAAAGTTTTGCTTCGTAGATTTCCCACGCCTTACAGGCATGTTTGTGATAGCAGTGGTCGCCTTCGATCATTGCGTCGGGACAATCAGGACAAGGTTTGTGGCCATCCCAAGCTATGCCAGTCTGATTAAGTCCGAATGGCAGGTGCTTGATGCTGTAGGTGACAAGATCTTTCCAGTTGAGATGCGCCATCTGTTTTCTGACGATGAAGAATATTTCCCGTAGCTCGTGGTTGGTGACGGTTTCCAGGTCAACTTCGTCAGCAATGGCTTTGAACAAGCCGTTGTTGGATACGCTGAAGGCACTAATATCGGTGTTGATGCCAATTTCATTAGCTCTTGGGTGGGTGATAAGCATAAATTCCTCCGTAGAAATGCAGAAGGGGCCGCCAATTGAATGGCAAGCCCCTTTCTGCTTTAGATAGATGTGTGATTATTGGTTTCAGGTCTCGTCCATACACTCCAGACAGTAGAGATAGCCGTCTACAAATCCCCAAGGGTAAGGCTCCGGTTCCTGCCACTCTGGAAGTAATTTCCCGCATTGGTGGCAATACATAGATTCCCCCTATTCGATGGCAATGACGGATGTGAGATCCACTTGGTTTGATCTGAGAACGAATGTGTCACCGTTGGTGAATTGGAAGTCGGCACAGTAGAATTTCTTCAACTCTCTTGGTGACAGACTGGAAATAACTTCGTCCCGACCACGGAGACAAAACTTCTCGGTGTCAGTAAGGCTCCTCTTCTTAACTCTGTACGAGTAAATCATGCAGGTTCCTCCTCGATGAACGTTTTCCCAAGTATATAATCCGCTGCCTTTTGAGCTTGCGCTGCTGCCACCACAATTGCCTTTTTGTCTTTCTTGAGAACATTCAGCCATCCGTCGAGGTAGGAAGCTGCCAACTCAACTGTCTGATTACTGATACCGGCAACTCCACACAGCATCGAACTCGTAAGCTCTGCGCACAATTCTTCAGAACCATAAGATTCAGATCCAAACTCATACCGCTCAATTACTTCCTTCCTGGCGAGTCGTGACTTGTGGCCGGTGCTGTGCCCCATTTCATGGAACAGGACAGAATAGAATTCTTCACTTTTCTCAAAGCGTTTGTCATTCGGCATCCTGATACTGTCACTAATCGGCGAATAGCTGGCTTTGTTGCTGCCATAGCTGATTTCAGGTCGGTACTTATATCCGGATACGATTTGTTCCGCCATTTCGATTGGCGAGAACGGATAGATAGGCGCTTCATTCACTGGTGATTCAACACCGTCGCACTGCTCCAGATTGAACAAATTGTAGTACCGAAGCATCGGGATCTTGCCTGTTGCTTTTGCATCTTCGTCCTGATCAGGGTTCTGTTTGTCGAACATCTTCCAGAAAACGACTAATGATGATTTTTGCCCCTTACGAACGGTGCCGCCTTTATCCTGGGCTTGTTTGTACGTCACCCAATACGGAGAGCTGTAGTCCTGGCATCCGAGGAGAAAGACGTTAACGCCTCTGTACTGCTTGTTGCTTGCTAAGTTACGGGGCATACCGTTTGATGTTGTCCACGGCTTTTTCCAAGGCACTGTGCCGGATTCGAGTAGGCTGACAATTTTGTCGGTGACTATTTGATAGATGTCCATTTTGAATTCTCCTTTTGAGTTGAAATGACAAAAGACACAGTCCGTTATGGAAAGCGTCTCTCGTAGGTTGTTGCTGATAGCAGATAAATTGTGGTCAATAGTTACGATGTGTCGAACATGTGAATCTCCTTTTGAAGGTTGATGTGATAATACGGCGTGTATGCTTCCAGACTCTCTACAACACGCTACCACTCGTTTTGCACTATCGTTTGTCCAAGGGATTGGTAGAGAGTAGTAGGGTGTGAACTGTATTGGCTGGCCTGCCAGTAATAAAAAAGCCGACCATCACGTTAGCGACAATCGGCCTTTAATATATTTTCGGAAAAGAAGGGGGTGCGGTTGTAAATGGCGTTTAAGGGGTGTCCCTTCCTTTTATCTCACCTCTGTTTAAATGTTTCTCGCCAAGTTATTTTTAAAGGGGTACCCCCTTAAATGTTTTCGACTTTCTGTGAGCTCAGATTCCAAAATGGATACAAAGTGATTTTGAAATCCAGTCAGAACTTTTTTCATATTACAAGCAGGTTGACTGGTAACGGAACTTGAAGATAACTTCCGGCAGTAAACTCGTAACGATGTAATCCTTGATCCTCCTGCACTCAGCGGATTTGTTGTTCAGTATCAGCTCAAACACGCCGTCGATGGTAAGCAGATGGACAGTACGGAACTTATTCCAGTCTTCGATCAACTCCATAGTTCGGTGCTCGGGTTTGACGTTACAAGCCCCTTTAGCGCTCTTGATAGCCAATGTTACGTTCTTCAGGCCAAGGATTTTGCATATATCATGGGCCATATGCAGTTCTTTACCGTCAGTGACAGTTGATCTTACGTGCTTCCAATCTTTACCGAATATTCTTTTCAGTGTCGCATTCATGTTAATTGCCCTCCGAAGATAGGTTTTGTATGAATGATTCGATCTCTGACTGTTTGAACCTTACCAGCCTGCCGATACGAACCGGCTTGGGACCTTTGGTTTTCTGTATCCATAGATCGAGTGTCTTTACTGATATTGTGAGTAATTCAGCTACCTGTTTTTTGTCGAGAAGGGTTTCCATATTGAAACCTCCGGTTAATAGATTTGTGCACAACTCGATGCACTTACTATGTTAATAACGGCAAGGTTCAGAATTGGGTGGAAGGTAGGAGAAGGTATTGCTATTAGGTGGACACGAATTCAGACGGGGGTACGCTGGGACTCTCTACAACTAGCTACTACTTACAAAATATACTGATATTGTTGGGATATCTGTCAGGAGATTTGCTGGCGAGTTGGCGAGTTAATTTTTACTCTCTTACGACTCGTCACCAGCTCAATGTCTTATTTAATGAGGCTTCATGGTGAAATGTAGAGAGTTGTGAGGGCTTGTGGCAGGTATTTGTGTGGCGCGGAGAATATGATTCCAGTTCAATGTTGAGAAGATAATACTTCTGTCCGGGGGCGTCTGGGCTAAAGAGATATGGCTGGACAGCGTAGATGCTGATGTTTACGAGGCTTGCCCAAGTTGACTATACCTCACAAGTGCAGACACGTGAGTCTCAGCATCGCGCATTGAGTCAATCCACTCAAGAGCAGCAGCCAGGCCATCAAGGTTCCTTGATGAATTCACGGATGATCTGTTCGATATCCACCAGATGCCGCTGAACCGGACGAGCCCCTGCTTCGGGCTTTAATGGCAATGCTCCGACGCCCTCATATAAGCCTTTCGCATCGTGTGCCGGATAAACAATCTGCTTTTCTCCCGGATAGAGGATATATGCGCCCGTGACGCCTTTTATGGCCTCCCGGTAACAATGCATCTTGTCGATATCCTCTTCTTTACAGGAAAAAGTCGAGCTATCATCACTTTCACCATAAAATCCGTCACGCTTCCCTTTGAATTTGGCATCGAAAATCAATAGTTTGTCGTTTCTTTCGAGCACGATGTCGGGTATGAATTTATGCGAGTAACTTCCTTGAGTTCTTTCATGATCCGAAAAAACATCCCCTGGCTTACGCCCCGAAGTTCCACTATACGTTTTATTAAACCAGAGCGAAGTGCCACCTTCGTAGTTTATGCAGAGGCCGGTCTCAACATTCTGATTCAGTGGGCTGTCAGTGATGATACGGCGGCATGATTTGGGCGTTAACAGCCTGTCAAGGATCTCCTTAACAACAAAGAACGACCAGTACTCGAACAAGGTTGGCGTATCCTTTGTTTCCAGAAGATTTTGAAAATCATCCTTGTTGAAAAAATCACACTTGGAGGTTAATTGCAGCAGGGAATACAGTTGAAACAACTGGCGATACCCTTCGCGTCTGTGCAGTACCTGAGAGCTTACGGGGATAAAGGCCATACTGCCGACGTCGTGCCAGAGCGGATCGGCCAAGAACGCGGCAATTTTCCGGGTCATCTCTTCAAGATGTTGCTCAATATCCGGATTGAGGTAGCTCTTTTTATCGGATGTCAGAACGTCCCGTAATCCATTCAGTCGGCGCGGAATCGTTTGCAGAAAATGTTTGACGAAGCGATTTTCATTCGTATCAACCGTGAGATGCTTTCTTTCCTCAATCGCTTCTGTGGGATAAAGGTTTCGACCGGTTTTCTGGGATATTTTTTGACCGAGATTGGTCAAGAGCAGATGATGTCCATTTTTCAGGGAAACAAAACGGTCGGAGGCAGTAAACATCTTGATCAGCATCGCAGGTTGCGCATTGGTAACAGCGTCAATGGAACAATTGCAGAACTTCCGGTACAACCTGATGTGCGGATTGGCAACTATCAGGGCAGAGATGGCATCCAGATCTGGCGAAGCATCCAGCAGATATTTCTTGAGAAAAAGATATTCAATGTAGGCAATATCCTTTCCGGTTTTTTCCTTGCAATAATTCTGTCCAAGCGGCGTTGCAAAACTGAAGACCAAGTTGGAGAACTTGTCAGCAATGTATGACAGCATCGCGTCGTAACGAGCTGATATTATTTTTTTGCTTTCTACGCAGACACAAACCGGACCGATACGGGTACGACCAACAGCGTTACGGAAGCAAATCTCGAATAGTTTTTGATCAGGAAAAGAGCGCTGGGTGTATAAGCCTGCATCGCGCTTAGGAAAAGAACCGGGGACATCCCCGTAGAACTTGACGTAGTAGGTTTGCCAATCCTGAAGAATCAGGTTCTCTGTGCGAGACGGATCAGATGCTGCGTCTTCCTCCATTTCAGGTGGAAACCTGGAGTCATCGGTAACAGCCATTCGCGCTTCGGATGAGTAGAATAGAATCGGCATATCACTCAATAAAACTCGTATAACCCTGAACGTTCAGATTATAAATCATTCGCGCTAGTTTCTGTGCCGACCGGGGGAAACGGGCGTCTTCATCGTAGGCAGCGGCTTTTTTCAGAATTGTTTTATCAAGGCTGTCAGTCTCTCCATAGCAGAAGGCAAAAAGCCTATTTAGCGGTTCCTCCAGCTTCCCCTGGGTTCCGTGAAATTTCGGAAGGATCTTTTGCAGGATCTGGATATCCATGACTTCATCAAGATTAAAATTCTGGATCAGTTCATGGGCATTACGAATGAAATGGGCGATCTCATTGATGACGCGATAACCGAAGTGCAAATGATACTGACGCAGGATGTTGAGGAGTCCTTCAAGATAACCGTTGACGTCACGGCTGATTTTCAATGCCTCGGTATAATCGTCCTTTGAGGAGAAAGGCACCTCATTTTCACTGGGTAGCAGTTTATTTCTCACATCAGCATCCTTCAGAACAAACCGGCCTGAAGAGTCAACACCGTTTTCATAATCTGCCAAATTGACGTCGTTAAATTCAATGACATTGGCCCGATCCAGAACCTTCGAGCTGAACATATAGGTGGATTCATCGATATTGACGGTTCCTGTGAAATAGACGTTTGCCGGGATATGGAAAGACGCTGGCACGTCACCTTTGCCACCCTGCGCCTGAACATTTTCGGCAGAATGGAGATGCAGCGCCTCCCCCTTCGGTTTATCCTTAGTGCGACTCTCCATAATGCTCAGAAAATCGGAGAAATACTGTTCAACCTTGGCCAGATTCATTTCGTCAAGGATGATGAAATAGGGCTTTTCGAGATTTTGCGCCGCCTCCAGCAGCAGGCGCAATACCGGAGTGACGTGGTATTTTTCATCGAGAAGATTGTAATAGCCAAGCAGCCCTTTATTATCCATCCAGTCAGGTTTCACGGGAACAAAGGCGATTCGCTTTCCCCGTTCTTCAGGGGTCTCATCCTGGCAGATATAATCGGCGAAGATCTGGGCGATCTTCGTCTTCCCCGTCCCGGAAATTCCGGTGAGGATGATGAAAGGTTTTGTTTTCAGGGACAGGAAGTAGCGGGTGAGGATTTCTTTGGAGAAGAAGAAACCTTTTTCATCGTAATAATCGTAGATATGTTCCATGGAACCCCACATTTTCACAGTTCTTTTTGCTGGGTCGTAAACTATTCCCGCCATATATTCACCCCTTCTTTGACCACTCGACCAAATTCATCTTGGTAGTTTCCCACCAGTCTGGCTTGAGCATTCGTTTCTCTGACGCAAAAGAAAACTCTATGGCACGTTTTAAAGTCTCTTCATCAACTTCTTTTCCCTTGGGAGCTATTCCGCTGAGAATATTTTTGACTTCTTCCCTTGTCGGAAGCCAACAGTCGCCTTGAGGTTGGTCACGGCTACTTACGATATTCCCAATAATTTTTTCCATTTCTTCTATATCGAATTTGTAAATTCCGGCACTATTTTTTATTGGTACACCATGCGCATTGTTCTCTTTGCCGCCAAGTTTGGTTTTTAGTCCATATAGATGCCTCTTGACAAGACTTTCAGCTTTTTGTTCATTCGGAGATAATTTTTTCTTGACTAAATCAGAAATCATCTCTTCTTTAGTTGCGCCAGTGAGCAACAATTCGTCTATCCTTGCCACTCTAGTTCCAGTAGTATGCCTTAGCCAGTTTTTTTTGCCGGTCTGTGGTTGAGGGTTCTTTAGCTGTGAAAGCGTATTTAGTAAATCCTCTTTTTGTCCTTTGCTCATAAATTCTCCTTGGTAATCTCCCACCAGTTTGACTTGAGCGTTCGCCCATCTAACGAAAAAGCATATTCTACGGCACTCTTCAAAACGTCTTCATCAATTTCTTTTCCCTTTGGGGCTATTCCACTGAGAACCTTTTCGATTTCTTCTCTTGTCGGAATTTCACCATTTAAAGGCACTTGAGTTAGAGTTGATGAACTAGCCGATTTTGAAGGTTCTTTTTTCTCCACATAACGACCGTTTTCTAATTCTTCAATATCGTACCCTTTTTCTATGAAGTGCTTAATATATGCTTTGAAGCGGTAATCTGCTTTTCTCATCTTTTTAGCAATTTGAACATACTCCGCTTCAGTCAATCCGGTTGTTGCCAGATTTTCAGCTAAAGCACGTTTGAATGTCCCGTCACGTCCACATTTGTCGAGCGGTACGGTGCTACAGAATACTGCTGTCTCAACTGAACGTTTCTTTGCACCCATGATTTCCTCTTTGATAGGAATATGTTTTTGGAAATTGTTCACCATTTTTTTTGCGCATTATCGTTTCTTTGACCATATTTCAATGTTCTTTTCCGTGATAGTCCGCCAGTTGTTCTTTAGCGAACGCCCCATTTTCTTTGCGTTATTTTCCAATTGATCCAATACCGAGTCAATGGAAATAGTTTCACCGGGGCGGGTCAATGTCCTGTATGCAGATTCAAAGTCTTCTTTGTTTGGGAGATAGCGGGTATCTTGGGTGGTCGGTTGCGATCCCTCATTTATCGCATTCGAGGATGTATCCTTCAACACAAAACTAAATTCCTCTCCAGACCACTCACGTCTTGCATATTCGTAACAATTCTTTTCAATATACGAAATGTGGCTGTTTATACGCGCACGAGAACAATTTGTCAGCTTCATAAGATCTTCAATTGTATGATAATTCTCCAAAGCTTTATCAATTCTGTAGTTCTGTTGATCTGACTCTTCCAAACGACAAAACAGTGATGTCTTATCATTTGTCGGTGCAGCATTACGTTTTATTTGTGCAGGATCAATCATATTGTCTCATCCTTTCAAATAGTTAAATGAGGAAGAGCCTTAGCCTTTATCATTTCCACCTTTTCTTTGACCAGATTTCGATGCTTGATTCCGTAATCAATCGCCAATTATTTTTTAACGTACGACTTTCTTTCTTTGCGTTGATTTCGATTTGATCCAAAACGGCGTCAACGAAAACAGTTTCGCCAAATCGGGTCAACGTCCGATATGCAGATTCAAAGTCTTCTTTGGTTGGGAGATAGGTATTATCCAGAGATTGATCACTGTTTTGCTGTAATGCATTATTAGTTTTTGATACTTTCGACACCAGACTTAGTTCATTTAACTTCAGTTCATAAGATTCAAAAATTTGTTTTTTTAATATTTCGAGGTCAAGTTTCTTGCTATCAGTGGAAAGGATGTAAGCATTATTTGTGTCTGATTGAAGTTTAAAATAGGGTGCGTTAAGTGCTATCCGTCTAAATATTTGACAATTGCTTCTTATCCTGAAAAACCATGTTGATACACGATCTGATTCACAATCTCCACGCCCAGGCCGGTCAACACAAAAGCAGATATCCCCATATTTTACATTTGTACTATAACATTTTACCTTAAACTCCTTTTCTATACCGTTGAAACTGAGCAACCAACGACATATCTGCAAAGATCTTTCTTGGTCATCAATTTTAGAAAAAGTGCTTCGTATCATTTCCTCAGCTTCAATCAGGCTATCAGTCGCGTTAGACATGATTTATCCTTTCGGCTGTTTCTTAGATAAAATCTGAACACTAACTCCGTCAATAAATAAGAGACTACGCGTATGCTCTTTCTCGGTGTGTCTCACTAAACAATCTTTTTAGGAATCGATGTAGCCCGTTGCATTGTTGGCCCAATCCCGCTTTAGATCTTTGAGCAGTTCTTCAAGGTACGTTTGGTCATTTGCTGCTTTTGATCCCACATACTCATTTCCTCTGTTGAAAGCCTCGTATCTAAATTTAACTTTTCCGGCCATCGATTCAGCCCAACCAAGAGGTGTTAAATTATCGGGTACTTGAGAAACGTGAACATTACCATTGAAGTCTACCCACAAAATATGGTGACCACTATTGTCATTGCAGCGCATGAGCACATCTGCCAAATCAGCAGTAGTAGGGTCTTGGGTCATATTCATATCTGTCTCCTCTCAAAAATCCTTTGCACCATTGTTGACGCTCCCTCTTACATGAAATGTGATCTAAATTATGATAGCACGTATTCAAAAAAACTCGAAATTTGGGGACCTCGAAACGGAACAGAATGATTTTGTTGACTTATTCATTCAACCAAACAAAGCATCTACGCCCCTTGCCCCCTCTTCCACCGCGACCCAGTTCTATCTGAAGAGAAAAATGTTCTTCCTATTGCCGAGATCACATATGCAGAAACAAGAATCTCACCAATTGATTTTTCAAAGTACCACATAAGAAACAACACTATAATGCCCACAACAAAAGCTGCAACCAAAGAGTCACGAAAACCAAGAGGAGTGTTGTTATATATTATTTCATTTCTTCGTCGTCTCATATTCCCCCCGCCATCTTTAGGGACCACAAGCTCCTCATCCTATATCTCGCTCAGTTCTACTTTCATTCTTCTACGAACAGCATTCCGGCAGGTCAAAATCAACTGCACAGATTTTTCTGCTTTCTGGATCGGCGCTGCCAGCGATTGATCCGCCCATAGTTCCGGTGTCGCCATAAATTTTAGCACTTCAGCGGCATCATCCGTAGATTGCTTGACTGCAGATTCAAGCTTGTCAAGCAAGCGGGCCAGTGTGTCGGAGGAGTACGATCTGATGATGTCAGTTTCAAAATTCACTTTTTGCTGTTCGGCATACAACTGATTGAATAACGCCTGAACTTCGCTGTTAAATTCAAGAATTGCACCGTTCCTGGCGATCTTATCTTTAGCTGAATTTGAAGCAAGAAAACGATTCATTATCGGATGGAACTGAAGAGTAAAAATCTCATTGTTCTTCTGATGGAACTCATCAAGCAGCGTGCAATAATTCACAAACTGTTGTCTCTTTTCATCGAATGCGCACTCACTTTTCTCTATGTCCACGGCAAGCGGCTTTTTAATCTCTGCGGTTGAAATATCCCACTGATTTTTGATCTCTGCTGATACAAACTCTCGCTGCTTGCGTCGGGGTAATTCGTTCTTTTCCTTTTCAGTTACGCACTTGTCCAACACCTTTCGTTTTTCATCTTCCAGTCTCGAAACGGCTTCTTGTAACGCTCTGTTCTTACCCTTGGCTTTTGAATATGCGGTAAAGTACAAAACGCACATTCCAAGCAAAAAGCTCAATATCAGAGGTACGATCTCAATTGCCGACATATTTATTCTCCACGCATGTTGACGTGACGCTGGAGCGCCACCTGATTTACAAGAATACACCTTCTAAAAAACCCCAAAAATTTCCCGTGTGATTTTACTACTGTCTGCCGCGTCAGGGAATAGTGGCGGAATGTTATTTACATTATCGAAAAATCACAGAGTTTCTGATTCAATAAATCCTTTTCATATTGGGTAAGGTAGGTATTTCCGGTGTTCATCAATGTGAAATAACTGTTTTGTCCCATAAAAGCGATATATCCATTAATAATTGAGTCCATACCAGCCGACAAGTTTGCTTTTGGAGTAAGCATGCATTTGGAAACAACAAGCGCATCCGCCTCGCGTTTAATGTTTTGCATATTCATTACCGGACCAGATAGGGAAATACGTGCCGATGCACCGGCAAGCGTCTCAGCAGACTTCCACCGACTGTAAATATCGTTAAATGGTAACACTGCTTTGTCATAGGCGGCTTTATTGTTTGCCTCAGCGATTGCCGCCGGTGCTACACTTACACCACCATCACTTCCGCCACCACTTCCACACCCAGCCACCACCAACAACAACATCAAAACCAGAATTTTCCTCTTCATAACTTTCCTCCTCACGTTTTATAGTGAGTACACCTTCCCATAAGACCTCCCCCATCTAGCGACCTATACAAGATATTTTTTCACCGCATCATTTATTTCCTTGATTACCTTCTCCTTCAACCACTCCGGCTCCAACACCTCAACATGCGAACCATGCTTGAGGATCTCCATCAGGATCTCCCCTTCGTGTGAGGCAGGGATGGTGCGTATCAGCGAACCGTCATCCTGAACCACTTCAGTCTGCGCTTCGTGCCACGTTTCTCCTTTGATCCAGCGTGACCGCTCCGGTGTAAAGCGCAACACCACATCAAAGCTCTTCCTGTTCTGGAAAATACCAAAGGTATTCTGAAGGAACGGCTCCCATTCCTCTTTCTCACGAATTTTGAAAGCTGTTCCCTCTACATTACAGAGCGTCATTCTCCCCAGCACAAAATCACGCCAGTCGTTACGCAGGTGGCAGAAGGCGATCAAATGCCAGTTGCCCATATAATTGACCATGTGGTGCGGCTCGACCGTACGCAAGGTGCAGTCGATGGCGGCGGGTGTTTTGTAGCAGAAGGTGAGCAGTTTACCCTGGAGCAGGGCAGAGGTGACAATCTTGAAGGTCAGCGGGTCGGTGAGACTAATGTTCTTCCAGCGAAAGGAGAAGGCGTCTTCCGGCGTTGCCCGTCCCGGCAGGTTGGCAGACAGCAGCGACCCAAGCCGGGCTGAAACACTCCCCAGCTCATCTGCCAGAGATCCGGCTGATGCCTCGGTGATCAGCTTGCGAGAAATAAGAAGTGCCAGGAGTTCTTCTTCGGAGATGCGGATAACGGGAAGCTGAAAAGTGGGGTCGGTGTAGTAGTAGCCTTTATTGGACTGGTCATATTCCAGAGGAGCCTGAAGGCGGTCGCGAAAATGGTCAATCGAGCGCTGGGCGGTCTTGGGTGCAATCTCAAAATGCTCACCCAGTTTGTTTGCGTTGGGGAAACGCTCGTGGCGGGCTTCGTTGTCAAACCAGACAAAACGCTCCAGGTAAAGTTGGTCGCCCATAATTCCCTTCCGTTCTGCTCCTTAGCATTAAATTAAAAACGGTTTCATGTATACGCGCAAAAATCTGGGTCGTCAAACTGGGAATGATTAAAAAACGAGCTGCTGACCTCCCATTTCACAAATTTTTATCTTAGCCAACCGGGGGAATCCTAATCGAAGTTTGTTTTTGGTGGCTCATGGTAAGGCTAACATTTATGGCTGTGACCTCTGTGACCCTTGTGACACGTGTGACATCGCTAAAACGACATATTTGGTTATTGCTATGAGGATAGGGGGTCTTCTTTGGCTCCAGAGCATTCAAACAAAAAATCATATTTTGAATTTTCTTAGTGTCACACGTGTCACAAGGGTCACAGGAATGGCAATTTTTCTAATTTTCTGACAGCAGTCGGTTAAATCGTAAAATCACCGGATCACACTTTATTTCGATGATCTTTATAGGTCTGGTGAGTGTGATATCAGATAACGACCGGCAACGGCTCAAGGCAACATAGACCTGGCCCGACGCGAATGCACCGCTTCCAAGATCGACTCGTACCTTTTCCAGTGTCTTGCCCTGGCTTTTATGGATGGTCACTGCCCATGCCAGCATAAGCGGGTACTGGATATACTTCCCAGCAACAACCGGAACAATTTTATCAGCAACTTTACTATACTCGTACTTGTACGATTCCCACTCCACCGGCTGAACATCAACCACAATTCCCAGTGCTTCGGTCATTAGCTCAACCTTGATATTATTGTCCAGCAGCTCCACTACTTTTCCCAGCGTACCGTTGACCCAGCGCTTCATTTCATCGTTTTTGGTGAACATGACTTGAGCGCCAACTTTCAGCTCCAGGTTAAGCGGTGCCGGTAGCCGTTCTTCTTCAACAACAAACTTACCGATAATCTGACCATGATAAGTTTTAGGGTCGCCTGATAGTTTCAGCTGTTCGGAAATGTTAATCTGGTCTGCAACGGCATTAGTACAGGTGAGGGTAATAATCGAGTTATCGGTTTCCGAAGAGCAGCTGTCGTTTATACGTGGGATAACCTCCTTCAGATTCTCGGCGACACGAATATCATTCAACATAGAAGCAAACTCAGGATCTCGCTGCCGGAATATCTCGGTCAACTCAATAGCTCCCGCTTGACACTGTGCCAACGATTTCGCGCTAAAGAAATACGGACTCGAATAACCTCTTTCATCAAGAATATTCCCTTCCGACTTTTTAACAACAGGCGGCAACTGGAACAGGTCGCCGACAAACAACATCTGAGTACCGCCAAAGGGTAGATTACGAGACCTGCCGTTCAGCCGGAGAAACTCATCCATAGCGTCAATCATATCAGCCCGTACCATAGAAATTTCATCCACTATCAGCAAATCAAGACAGCTATACAGCCGCCTGTCCTTAACCCGCTTGATGTCGCTATCGTAGACAATTCTAGGTGGTAGCTGAAAATACGAATGCAGCGTGACACCTTGAACATTGAGAGCAGCCACGCCGGTGGGGGCGACAACAACGATGTTGTTCTTATATGAATGCCGCAGATACTGGATCAAAGTAGATTTACCCGTTCCGGCCTTGCCGTTGACAAATACAAGCTGACAACCAGATTCCAGCAATCCTTTTACCTCCAGATATTCATCGGTAATGGAGATGCCTTCAAGCGGATTACCATGTTTGACAGATGTTGTCATCACGGTGCGCTTGATGGTGGCTTTTCTGTTAAGATCGCCGATGGAAAAGGTCTTTGCTCCGGCCTGTTGTTTAAAATCATCGTGTAAACTCATTGTAATTCCTTTGTTGCTGGTTAAAAGTGTCGTACTACACGGTTAATCTGATGTTAATGCCGTGAAGCCCCGATTCTCCTGCTATACAGGGTTGTTATCGCTCGCTACGGTTGTGCTCCGTTGTGGCCATTGCCTCCAGGCATTTATCCCTTTTGGTTTGACGTAATAGCCGCATGGTCAGGCTTTACACAATCATGCCTCCAGAGTGGGCCGCAGAATATGGAAATAATAGAATAAGGAAATAAGGGCAAAAAGAAGTAAGGCCCCATTGACCAAACTACTCGCCGGGGCCATATCATCAGTCAGATACCAATAACTTTCCGCAAAGATTTTTTCCATTGGACTTTGGAACGATCCTTGAGGCTGTCGTACAACAGTTGGATATTAGCATCGCTCTGGAATTCACGAATATATTTGACAGCGGCTTTATCGGTCGGATCAGTTACGTCAACCCTGTCGTCGATATCATCCATTTTACCAAACCAGATCGTATCGGTAACGTAAGGCTCAAGGGTGTCGTAAAGGGTAACAGCTTCCCGGTATCCCTCAAGCATCGGCTCGGCACTCACGCTGGTCTGATAACCTGCATCAAAGGCATATTTTAGTGCAGCGATTCGCTCTTGAGGTTTAGGAGCGTTTGGTTCCCAAAATTTACAGACAGCTTCATTCAGGCTGCCGATGGTGAACCGGAAAAGAATCTGGTCCTTATAATCTTTCGAAGAGTCGCATATTGACTGAATACAGTTCAATCGCGGTTTTGATACGATCAGAGCCCTATTCCCGGCTTTCAGAATGTTTCTGAGAGTAGTCATGTATGCTATCAGATTGTTGTCGGTAATGTCGTGCATACTGGGGAACATCACCAACCCGTCAACCTTTTCGCTGATATCGAGTTTTGAATGATGTACCTTTTCATGTACCCACTGCGCTCTTTCAGAGATCCCACCAAACTGGAGCGCAATATCACGCCCATAACAATATTTACAAAGGTTCATGCAGCCGGTGCCGATATTGTAACTATAAGGTGCCCACTCGCCAACTCGTGAGCCAGGTTTTGCTATATTAAATTTGTTCATTTTTTACCTCATATATTTTGTAGTCAGGGAGGGAAATTACTCTCCCTCCCCTTGATTGTTTCAGACTCTTTTCCAGCCACGCTCTAGTTTACTTTCTTCCTGCTCAGTAGGCTCAATGTTTTCAGGTATTGTCGGAACAGCCTGAGGTTTTTGCGCCGCTTTTGCTGCAGCTCCACCCCAATCAACAAATGGAATTTTTTTAGGCTGATTCGTAACAAGCGTTTCTGTCGCCGGCGCCGTAACAGCACACTTCATCAAGTTGAGATACGCTTGATGATTCTCATCGTAGGATTTTGCTGGTACGCTTTGCAACTCGCTACCACTCCCTACTACAACCATATCAGCTTGGATCTCCAATGGTTTCTGAGTTGGTGAGTTACCGGAGAGCTTCTGTTTGTCCGCTGACTCGCTACCTGCCTCTGTTGCCGTGATTGCAGCATCCTGGTGAATGGTAGAGTGTGGTAGGGTATCTGAAAGCGGTGTCAGTCCATGCTGAACACAAAGGAGGTCAAGTTCATTTTTTGTGATCTCCACGTGTGCGTAGCCGTGCAAGTCTTTCGATATTATGCTTAGGGACTTGATTCGCTTCCCGATTTTTTGAGGGCTGTAATGATATTCCGCATTACGGATGGTATCATTGACTTTCTCGCGAATACTACTGACGGGTATAACCCACGGTTCCGGCATATTCCTGTTAACCAGAGCGTTGATACCTGAAATGATCTTGCCTTCCAGTGTATCTTTTTTATCCTCAAACTTTTGTGAAGCTTGCCCGAGGAGAAGCTTTGCCAATTGTTCATAAACATCAGGATTGACGAGATTACAGACTCTGAAAATCGGTTTTGTGATTTCCCAAAGTCGCCCGGTAATGCCTGGAACTTTTTCAACCGATGGTAATTTGGCCCCAAGCATTCTTGCCCGCCACGCTGTCAGCCTGTCTTTCAAAAATACGCCTTTATCTGGAGTAATGTCTTCGTAGTCGCCAGGCACATTCGGCATAGTGATTGGGATACATCTGCTTTCGAAAATGTAGTTTACGGGCTCATTGGTAGTTACAATTGTCGGACCGTAAATACTGTAATGCACCTGATCCCGGAAAGCGCCACGGTCTGGGTACATTACCCTTGGAATTGTGGCTCCCTTTTCAAATCTGTTCAGCAGAATATCTGTACAGTTTGTTTTTTCTGCGGTTTTCCACAAATCAGTAATGTCCAGATACAGCGTTGAGTTTAAATTTTCTGCGAGCCTGAAGATGTTTGCCGATGCGAGGTCTCCGAGATAATGTCCCCTGTATGAAGCATACAACATACTTTTTGCCGTTCGGCTTTTGCCTCTTTCTGCGACTGCGTAGAAATATATGATGGGGAGGTAGTTGATGTCCTCGTGATCCTGGATATAGGTAAGAAACACGAAAAACGCAATAAGTGGCCACACATCATCCTGAAGATAAGAAAAACGTTTCAGGTATTTACAAAGATCGCGATATAGATCCTCGTCAGCGCCCCTGTCATACCATTCCATTACATTACGAGCTTTAACCAACACCAGTTTAACAAGGTCTGTTCTCATCGGTGGAAGTATCACACTGCCGTCTGGCAGCTCCCATGAGTTACATAATTCAAGCCCTCTTTTCGTTTTGACCAGATAACAGACTTCATTGTTATCATCCAGGACCAGATCAACCAGTTCAGGAAAAACTGCACAAAGACGATTATCGGTCGATAAGCCATCTGTTTTCACAGCCTGGTTGGCTGTCATTTCTTTGAGCACCTTTGAAACAGTAGTCCTGGTGACTTTCAGCACATTTGCCAGTTTCCCGGCATAGGAGTCTTGTAAAACAGGATCATTAATCTGGGCAATTTCGCCGAGAACATTCTGATAGTCTGAAACGGTAGCGGCGTTTATCCGCTCATCCAGGCTTTGTTCAACTGCCTGTTGCTGCTTTGATGCATTTTCTTCTGTTTGACTACTATGCTGCATGTATGTACTCCATAAATATCACCCTCGGTGAGGGTTGTAATAATTGGCATTGCCGGCTCCTTTCTTATCGTTTTGTTATCCACCCGCCCAGCATTCCTGCCGGACGAGTGAACATTTTACTATCAACAGATTATTCTTTACAGGACTTACCTCTTTCAAAAGAGCCTGACTTCGCTGGCATTATTAAAAGCTATGGAGCCAGCAAGAATAATCGGAATTAGCTATACTAATTAAAGCATTTGTGAATTTTGAGATATCCAAGTTGTTGATTCTGACATCTTTTTCATCAGCATATTGATTGAACATCAAGCAAAGGAATTTAATTGAATCTAGGTCTTGCTTTAGTAAATTAGCTAAATTTTGAATTGAATCGCATTCGTGACGTAATTTTTCTACGTCAGTTTTGATTTCTGTCGGTGTTTCTTGATAGTATGGCCAGCTGTGTATTACTTTTTTCATTTTATTTTCCTTCTGGGAGAGTCATCCCGTACATTTTGTACGCCGCACCGGAACAAATGGTCTGATGCAGCCAATATTCACCACCCGCTAAAGCTTTCGCTCTGGCAGGGGAACGTTGACTATCCAATATTCTGTTTTACAGGCATCACCTCCCATTATTCTACCGACACCTATATTCCGGTACCGACATAATGATCGCTGATAAATTTTTCAATATCTTGTTGTCGATATCGGACTGAGCGCCCAATTTTCACATAAGGGATACCTGTGCCCTTAAACCTAGCCATTTCAAGCCAAGCACTGCTCATTCCGGTAATCTGGGCCACCTGGGCTTGGGTCAAAAGTCGTTCGTTTATGCTGCTCTGTTGGATTTGTGTGTTTTGCATCGAAGCACCTCACAATAAATTTAACGGACATCTTCCCCGTCAAAAGTTAAGGCGCTACATCGAATGTGGCAGGTGCTATGTTTGTGGTAGCAGTTGAGATGATTGTGCTACTTTTTTGGTAGCATTTCGGTGGGGGGATCAAAAATACCAAACTATTGGAGGATTGTTGCGTGTGATGTCGTAGTGGCAGGTTGTACCTGTTTTGATGCAGAGTTTGAGATGTTCAGCAATGATGGCCTCTTGGTGGCCGGTTATTCCTTCCAACATCCGTATGTTGGCTATTGCCTCCACGATAGCTTTCGTAATGCTTTTCCTGCATTTTTCGCTGAGTGGATTCAATCGGCGTTTGCGGCCTCTTAGGCCAGTAGCCCCGTTCAACTCCCCCGTAATGAACTCCATCTCTTGGAGTATGGCTGTCACCCCCGCTGAATTGCGGGCATCTTTAGCAATCTCAAGACTTTCTTGCAGTTTTTCTAATCGTACCCCGTACTGTCTCCTCGCGGTATCATCTAAAACCAAATCGCTTGTTTCTGCATATTCACTCAGGTTGTCGTTAAATCGGACCGATACATCTTCAGTATCGCCATCGCTGTCAATCTCATCAGTTCCATCGGCTTTGCTATGACCTCCCGCTAGCCCTTGCATTTCGATAACATCCAAAGGCTGGTCAGTGTATTGTAAGAGCAGCCGGATATATGTCATCCCCAGAAGGTCCTTTACTCCGTCCAAAACAATATCTCCGAATCGCACTTCCCAGGCTTGGAGCTTTTTATGAAAAAGATGTCGTGCTTGCTCAGACCCTCCGAGTTCTCTTGAATGAAATCTATAGACCGCCTCGTACAGTTCATGGGGATGTGGTAAGTTGCTTCGGCGTAACCAGCTGACAAAATCTAGTGGACGGAATGCCGGGAACGTATTTTCATCTTCGAGATTATACGGGATCTTTATATACGGTAACTCTCCCGTCTTCATAGCCCGTTCGGATTCATCCATACGATTACCAAGCTTTGTACCCCATTCGAGCGATTCTTCCTGACTCAATAATCTATCGTTAACTGTAGGTTCTGGGCAGCATCCAATGGAAAGTTTAACAGCCTCCCTCCAGTACCATACTGGTTTTGTTGACCAAGATTCAATATTGATTGACGTCAACGGTGATATGCTCACAGCCTCAGTCTGGATGACTCCATTTAAAATCATGAATTCACTTCCTCTTGTTGTTCCGTGGTCGGCAGCATCAACTCTAACAACTTCGTGCTAATACGCTCCATAGGCTCTCGAAGACGGTCAGTGGTGATTTGGAGGTAGCCACCAGTAACATCATTACCGTCACTATGATTCAGGAGCCGCTTAAGGGCAGCATACGGAATATCAAGGCTCTCTGCAATAGTGATAAATGTCCTGCGGAGATCGTGCAGGCAGAACACGACACCAGGTTCAACAGGAACATCAGGATAATCAACTAGCTTCTTTTCGAAATCAGCTTTTGTGGCAACACCATTAAAGGCATATTGAGTTTGTGTAGTGATAAAAGCCATCTGCTTGACGGGTTCTACGAGATGTCCAGCAGCTCCAGAACCAGGGAAAACATATTCGTTTATCTTTCGAGTTTGCAATTGTTCAAACAAGGCATACAGAAAGTTACTCATAGGTAGAGTATGTGGCCTGCTGTTTTTGGCCATAATTTGCGGTACGGTCAGGGACCGATCTCGCATATCCACGTCGGACCACTTTAACTGAAGACCTTCCTGTTTTCTAAGACCTGTAAAAAGCGTCAGAAACAGGTAGTCTCGGATAACGGGATTTTCAATCTTGATAGCTGCATCATACCAAGGCTTAAGTTCGTGGGGCTTCAAAAACGTGCGCCGCCGTTCAACCTTGTACCATTGTCGAGTTTGGCTAAGGCGTTGGACAGGATTCTCTGCAATGGCCCCATCACTTAACGTGCGGGCATAGTTATAAAGAGCGCGGAATGTCCGCATAAGATTATTTGATGCCGCCTCGCCAGCATCTTCACCAACTTTTTTATGACGTTGCGCTACTAATTCCTTTGTAATAGTGCCAAGTGGTTTTGTTAGCCAGTCGCTCATATATAGTCGCAGTAAGTCATCGTATGTCTTGACTGTTCTAGGTTTCAGTGAACGTGTTTCGCAATATTGTTTAAACGCCTCCTCAAGAGTAATTCCAGCAACCTGCTCTTGCTTTTTAAGCGCAATAGGGTCAATGCCTTTTGCCATAAGGGCCAGCTTGTCTTTAGCGTCTCTGCGAGCATCATCAAGGCTAAAAATGTTTGCCCTTCCAATGGTCATTTTGATAAGCTTCTTCCCGGCCCTTGCCTGAACAAAATATGTCTTTATTTTGCCTTTAGTGTAAACTCCAAAACCGGTCATGCCGGTATCAAAATAAAGGGTCAACTTTTCTGTTTGAGGCAAACTTTCAACATAACGCTGGGTAAGTTTTGCAGTTGGCATTATTGACCTCCGTCACAATCTGTTGTATCTTTGTTGTATCAGATTGCAGTAGAACTGTCAAAGGAATGATATAACATGGTAAGAGAAAATTGCTTTACAATTGATGTGTTACATGAATCTGATGGGATTCAAAATAACTCGATAATAGTCAAAATGTCAAACTACGAATCCGTAGGTCGGGCGTTCGAATCGCTCCAGGCGCACCAATAAATTCAGGGACTTAGCTTAAATGCTGAGTCCCTTTATTTTTGCGTGCAACCTCCTGTGCAACCTCTAGCATTAATCTCTACCCTGTAAGGCTTTATACTCGGGGGCGTGGTACATATAGTTGAAAATGGATTTTCTACAGTTTTTGAAATGGTTTTTTCTGATCTGGAATGAAGCTGACATTTTCGTGCAACCTCCTGTGTGTCTTGTGCAACCTCCCCAGCCGTTACCGGATAAACGGCAACGGAGTATATACTTTCCATTTCAATATTTTTCAGAAATGAGAAAAGCTTTTCTCCTACTCAGATATTAATCCAGATATAGAAAAGTTTGGGTGAATTATGGGTTACAGCCATACATTTTTTGATGCAAAAAAGTTCTAAATCATGTTTAAAATCATTATGTTGCAAGTATAAAATCAGTGTTTTTTTGATGTCGGGACCGAACGAATGAGAGTTACCGGAATTGAATTGCTCAGAATGAGGAGTTAGAATACCATATGTTTAAATGATACCCTTTGCAGCTGCTCCGCTTATTGTGCGGGTTAGCTTTTTCGAAAGGATATGTATACTCTGCAAAATATCAAAATGAGCCTGAAGGAGGGTTAGCGGCTCGGCTCGGTCGGCTGGCAGGAGTGCCGCCGCCACCTGTGCGGGGTCAGGATGTACTCGGTGAGTCACGGAGAGCGCGCTGGAGAGGCAAGGGGCATACTGGACAGGTGGTAGTATGGGTTGCATGTAGTTAGTGTCATCTGTTGTACTGGTCATGCTGCCTTGATGATGTAGCAGACAGGCGTGGTTCCCCTGGTCAAGATCCTGATGTCAGATATGTCGTTCACTTATGTTGTACGATTTGGGTATACCTTAGTCATGCTATTCCATCGTACACTTTACCCCTGAATATGTGTCTTTTTTACATGTACGATAATTATGTTGACATGCTTTTGCTGACATGTTAGATGTATATCGTACACTAAATTGAATCAGGGGGTGCAACATGAGTGGTCAGGTAATCGGATATAAAAGGGTGTCTTCGATTCTGCAAAATACGGAGCGGCAACTTGACAGCATAACAGTTGACATAATGTTCGAGGACAAACTGTCAGGCAAAGATACAAATCGTCCCGAGTTACAAGCAATGCTAACTCATGCCCGTAAAGGTGACACTGTAGTCGTTCACAGTCTGGATCGTTTGGGCCGCAACATTGACGACCTGAGAGAAATAGTCAAGAGCCTGGTTGCTAAAGGTGTGACAGTCAAGTTTGATAAAGAGGGTCTGACATTCTCGTCCGACAGCAACAACATATTTGCGGAATTGATGTTGAACATGCTGGCAAGTTTTGCACAATTTGAAAGAGAATTATCGAAAGAGAGACAGAAAGAAGGTGTACAGATTGCCAAGGCAAAAGGCGTGTACAAAGGTCGTAAGCAGGAAATGACACCGGAGATGCTGGAAACAATCAAGGGAAGGATTGAAGCAGGAGAGGCAAAGGCTGTAATTGCCAAGAGTGAAGGAATATCAAGAGACACGTTGTACAGATACTTTCCAGTGAAATAGAGATAAAGAAAAGGGGCCTTGATTAGAGGCCCCTTCTTACTCTTAATAAATTTATAATCGTTACCTGTCTGCCAGCTCCCCACCGCAGCAACCACATTTCCCGCTGTTCGATAGTTCAAGATTCTGCAGGACAAAACATTTGCTGCAGGCCATTGTGTACGTGTCCCATTCTGTGTCTGTTGGTTCTACCGGCTGTGTTGTGGCTGTTTGCATGTGTTGCCTCCATTCAATTGAATAACCTGCAGGCATCGGTATAATCCAGAATGTAGAGCATGTCAACAGTTAGTTTTAATCAAAATTTATTCACTTGTGAATGTTAATATTAAGCTGGTGCCTAACCTGCTTTCCTGATAGGTTAGCTGTATACAGAGTGACAGTTAATTGGTACTGTAATTTTATGAATACTTTATTAGGAGGCATTATGCGAAAACTAGTGGTGATTCTGGTTGCTGGAATGTTGCTTGGGGGTTGTGGTGGTAGGATATGTAAATCAGGAGCAGGCCAGAGTGAATTCAACAGTGACTCTTATAACTGTAAACAAAGGTCACGTTCATTAGCACAGTTTGGGGATGTTTATAATCCATTCGAAGAAGTTTCAGCGCAAAACGAGTGCATGGCAATGAAGGGCTGGAAACCCTGTGAATAAGAAAAAGGGGGTTACTCAAATCAGAGTAACCCTCAACTCTTCCCACTAGTATCATTCTCTGATAATTCCTGATTCTGAAGCTCATAAATACATTGCAGGAACTTGTTTGTGTGCATTTTGCCACACTACATCTTGTCCGGCCCACAACCCCCACAATTTATCATATTCCCCCTGTCGAGCATAGCGGTGAGGTCGTGAAACTATATCATCACTAATGTCAATAGAACCAATAAGATGTGTCCCAAATGTTAGATGATCGAAATTGTACAATTCATAATCTGTGAACGGGGTGTGGTGCTGTTTTAAATGCTCATATACAATACTGCCGGTATCCTGAAATTTATTAATCAAATTCTCAGCATAACGTGGTGCCCACGGATTACCAAATCGTACCTTTAATGGTTCCAATAATCGATTATACTCCTGGGCATCTCTGATAATGAGTAAACTGGTATGTATTCTGGTTGTAACAAGCGTCATTCCTGCGGCTAATGGAACGTACATTGAAGGCTGCAGACGCCCTTTTACACAATTTTCTGAATCGTTAAGGTGTTCACTGTTTTCCCAAAAAATCACGTCAGGGTCACAAATCACTATTTTCCCTGATGCTTGATCTATGGTGTTCTGGAGGTAGTCGTGATGCTGTACAGTTTCTTCAATTTGCCTGTAAGTATAACCATGCTCAGTACAAAGCTGCTTGAAGATCCTCCTTGCAGGTTCACAGGAATTATTATCACTCACTATTATTTTACTTGTAGGGAAACCTGTTCTGGCTGTTCTGAGTGCAAGGAGATTGCCATAGATCTGGTCAGGAGTTGGGCTGTACGTTAAAATGTAAATTGTCTTCATAGAGTTGGCGGTGCTGCTGAGAATGTCAGAATAGATACTCCATCACCGTATGAACTCACTGTGGCAACAACGGAGATATTACAGCCGGGATCACCTACCAGAGATCCCACCGGAGGAGCTGAAGCACTGGGGAAATAACATACTCCATTTCTGACTGCGAAACGTCCAGAGCCTATCTGTTCTTGTGTCGTGGGGTCGTATGCCGTGTACCTGTTAGTCAGTTCAATTAATGTAGCATAGAGGCAACCACGTTTCGGCTGTACGTCAAGAACCATGTACGAGTGCATCAACTCAGACAGGAACTCACCTGCTACAAGTGGTGGAAGGAAGTAGCCTACCCCTGCTGTACAATCTGAGAATACTGTGTCTTTAGCCATACGGTCAAGGCCACGACTAAAACGTGGAGAGTTACTCAGGCGGGTAATAAGTGCTTCAGTTAGATCTGACATTAGTAACCCCCTGATGTGATGAAATATCCATCAATTACTGTTCCATCGTCACAGGTTATTTTATTGACTGGCATAGATTTAGTGTGGATCTCATTTCCTGTAGAATCGAACTCTTTAGCGTGTTTAGAATGGCACGAACCGTCACCTTTACAACCTACGTGTCCGAAACAACTATTAGCATCGTTGTTAGGGCATTCTGAGCCCTGGCACGAACAGGCCTCTTCTGATTTCAAAAGTTCATCTAAACGGGAATTGATGGAAAGCATTAGCGTTTGCTCTTTGAGTGAGTCAAGGCGCTGCTGGATTGATTTCATTTTAAATCTCCTTTATTCTGCTGAGTTGGTTTCTGTAACGTTAAAATCTGATTCCTGTAATGTTTTCTTTGCCGGCCACTTTTTATAGTTTATCTTTTTGGGTTCTGCAGGATAACTAGTACCGCACGACTTGCACCGGCTCCCAGCGTTGTTGCTATGAGGTCGAAAACAAAATAAACAGAGCCCTGAAGAGTACGTGTTCATAAATGCTCCTGTAAGGTTAAAACTATTTAAGGCAATAGGATGTATGGGTTAAAGTTGTTTAATCGATTCTAGGGCATGTTTTGGAAGCCTGAGAGGGTCAGATTGGTAGTCTGACTCTCCCGAGGTGATTACTTTATTTTTTGGGAGGCATTTTCCTTGCTGCGAGATTCTCTTTCGCAGACACCGCAGACAGATTATCTGGGGTGTTATCAGTTGTCCCCTGATGATGATGAATCTGTGGTTTCTCTGCTGTGATGTCATATTGACGGATGAACCTATGCAGATACATAGAGGTTCCTGCATAATTGATTTTACAGTAGAACGGTCCATCAGGTTTTTTGGCATTCTGTGGCGAAACGCAAAATGAAAACATTTCAGGGTGGTTTAGAATTCCTAAGAAATACTTAGTCCAAACCTTAAACTGGTGCCGCCTCCCATTTTTCTGTGTTATGTGAATAATTGTCTCGTCATTAGGTAAATGCTCAAATGTCCAAGGTATGCGGTTTGGGCGGTGTTTAGCAAGCTGTGCTATAGGCATTTTCCCTGATGGCATTTTAGTTAACCTCCTGTACGGAACAAACATTGAAATTCTCTTCTTTTTTCACTGACAGTATTTTGTAGTGCTTGAAGTTATTGACGAGTACAACATCCGTTGGTGCTGGCCCGTAATTGAGAGGCATGAGCAGAGAATTATCTGGTAAAATCAAGGTGCATGGGATATTTACCCACGAGGTTTCATTAAGTTTGGTGAAGTATTTATTCCTTTCGTTGTCATGCTTGGTGGTTGCGGTAAACACGCTGCAAGTGGTCTCGAATGGTTGGAATGTGATAGCAACTCTCCCAGCCTGATTTGAGTTAACGAGGGTTGCACAGGGTTTGTACAATTTCGGGTGCTGAAAAGTAGTCCCTGGAAGTGGCTCAGTTTTAGGGTGTACGAATATGAGGTCTGGCTGGTTTGGATCGATATAACAACGGGTACGATTAATATAGTCTGGAGAGGTACTGATCTGGAGGTCTCTCAACTGGATCAAGGCGTGCAGGGCCTCTAGGGTGTCATAAGTAGGTGCGTCATTGACGGGGTTGATAATTGCATCTTTAATTTTTGTAAACATTTTAATACTCCTTATGGTTTGTTTAGAGGTGGTTTGATTGAGGTCAGGGAATAATTCTGATGGAAGATAAAGTTAGTGCCTGCACGGGGTTTTAGGCCTATGCAGGCACTTGATTAGTCATGACCTAGCAATTAACTATTCATGACTGGGGCACTTATTGGAGGTGGGAGTGTAACCCGCCCACTTGCCAGATATGAAGCTGGCAAAATTAACCGAAGTTGCTGAAGCTCTGGTTAAATAGGTTTAGCTTCTAAAGGTTCGCTTGAATGTTTATCAATGGATTCGATCATGGTATTTACGCAAGCATGAAAGAACACTTGGAGAAGCAGAGCATTGTGCTCATCCTTGGCAATCGACGCCACCTCGGGAAACTTTGAGGCCAATTCAGTAAGGCTTTTAGCAATCAAGTCATCTGTTGAATCTATCGGTGTTCCGGCGAAGTGGAGTTTAACGAGGCCCTCTGAAAGTTCCTTGATCTGAGTAAGTACAGCCGTTGACAGTTCCTCGGGTATCTGTCTCATAACCTCATTAGTGACAGAATCAGGAAGAGCTGCGGATTTAGTGGCTTTCTTCTTAGACTTCTCCACTGTGTACTCCAGATAGTTACTCATTATACGGGTAGCGTCACTTATGGCTGCTACGGCTTCAGGTGAGTAAGCATAGGACTGTTTCAGAGCTGCAATTTCGGTAACAATGTTCATTTTTGAATCTCCTTGTGGTTATATAGCTATATAGCTGTATTAGTTATACTTTAGTAATCCTAGCGTTTTTAAACGGTACGTTATTACTGGGGCCATTAACGGAGAGGCATATTTCCTGCTCGAATTTCATCTGCGATTTGAAGAATTACAGCCTCAATATCTCCTGTGTTATCAAGTTCCCGCTGTCTGTCCAGATATGCCCTAACAGTTGCACCTGTTCCTGATCTTTTTGCCTTGGTGCCCGTCTCTTCAATCTTGCCGTCACTATGCCTTTTGAAAACATAGTCACCTTTTCCACCTGCGAGAAGATCCACCCACCATTGAGCGGGGGGCCTGTTGTTCTTGGCTTTGGGGCCTGGTTGAATGAACCGAAGATATTTCCACAAAATGCCTGTTGTAACTTCTCCAAGAGATACGCCTCCTGTAAGATCCATCATGAGCGGTATCAGTAAATCCTTATTGGTGGTTCTGAGTTCTATCCTTTCCCAGTTGCCTGGAACTCCTTGTTCTGCTGCCTTGTCATAAGCACAGACCACAGTTCCCTTTTTCAACTCTCCATAGTACAAAGTCTGTTCCCATCCGATTGGTAACGGAGCCTTGAACCTTAGCGGCGTTGTAATCTGGTCTTTCCATACGTCTGGTTTGCTGGCTGCTAACATCAACTGATGGATTGGTACTGATCCAAAATAATCCAAAGCTAAGTCAATCCTGCTTGGTTGACCTCCCAGCTCAAAAACTTTCGTCAATACCTGGATAGGGTCAACATCCTGTAAAGCGTCTGGCCTGTCTGACAGAGCATAGCCTGTGAGCGTCAAGGTGGTTGTGCTCCTGTTGTTCTCTGCTGTCGGCTCAGTTCCTATGTGGATTAATGGCTGGCCTTTGCTGGAGTGGATAGTGTGCCGGTGCCGATACCATACCGCGCCTTTCCTTGTGACTTTCCATTCAGGGGCATCAAACCTGATACCTGTGAGCCACTCCAACACAGGTAGAATGGAGTCTGGAGTCTCGTAATCATCCCAGACATAGGCATTAGGCAGGACTAAGGCGAGCCAGTCCAAGCCTATGGATATTTCAGGTTTCTGAATAATCATAAAATTAAATCCTCTTACTACATTACGTACAAGGTCGGGGGCGGTCTGTGACACCTGATCGAAAATAAATATGTGATGTCTGTTAATGAGCGGTACATAATCTAATTAACTATCCCCCAGATACGCACATATTTTGACAAGGCAAAAGTGTAGAATCTCTGTATTCTCCTGTAACCTGCTGAATACAAAAAGAATATTTATTTTCAGGTCTATGAAAACGCCGACGCAGAACTGCCTTTGTGATGCTGGTTGTTTGTTTGGGGGTTTGGTGTTCCTAGGCTTATTGCCGTTTGGGTGAATAAGTAGTGCTCAGGGGCACTGAGTTTGAAGCGAGGAATTTACCCTTATCGGCAGGTGGTGAATAAAACTTTAGGATTATTTTTAGGTGCTATGTATTTTTTGCAAAGGAAAGGAAACGCGTTGGAAATTGGGTAATTCTGCCAAGAGGTTATATGCAATATGCTATATATATTGATGTATGAATAATATAACCCCTATTGCTCATAATTGAGCAAAAAGGAAGATCAAGGAAGGATCGTTATATACTGGAGGTTATAGCGGATTTACTTGGTGGAATGATAAGACCTATTGAGTCTTGCTACTTTCCCTTAAGTATTTTTCTAAGGTGCCAAGACCACTTTATAAGGGCTTCGCGTTTCTCCTTGTCATACTGATAGAGGTTGTAAACTCCCTGTATCCCTACTATGGCATGATTCAGAACCGCTTCAGCATGTTCACTAGGAATTCCTATTTCTGCCATAAATGTTCTTGCGGTTCTTCTCAGGTCATGGGGAGTAAACGGGTCAATACCATAATATTTCGCTGTCCTGATCCTATGTGATAAAGCATTGACGGCTATTGATTTTGGTATGGTTTTGCTGTTAGAGGTTGCGGCAAGAAGCAAATTCTCCTTTTTAACAGGAGCAGAGAACACAAGGCCTTTGCCGGTTCCTATGATCTTTCTAGCAACCGGTGATAAATATACATGATGTGGTTTAGCCTGTCGTTTATCTTTCGATTTAACACGCTCAGGGGCCACTGTGAGCCACTTACCAGAAACCTCCTGATATGACATACCAGCTATTTCTCCCGGTCTCTGTGCGGTCAATAGGATAAGCCGCAGAATGTTCTTGACCTCTTTACTTCCTGATCCTGTTTCAAGATTTGCCCAAAGTATTTTGATCTCGTCGGCAGATAAAACCCTTTGACGTTTAACGGGCTGTAGCTCAGGGATAGCAAGAGATATTCCGCTAAATGGGTTGTATTCAACTATCGACCTTTGAAGGGCAAAAGAGAACATCTTCCTGCAGACTTTTAAAACGTTCCTTGCTTGCCCCGGTGCCCTCTCTGCAATTTTCTCCAGTAGTTGAATCGCATCTTTCCTGCGTATATCACAAGCTGCCTTTGTGCCCCATACAGGAACAACGTCTTTTGTCAGGCACCTGCGGTCGTCATACTTCCCTTTGTCCGTCTTGACTTTATCTGTCCAGTTCTTCAGGAAGTTTTCTACCAACTCGGAAATGGTAGGATTGTCGCTTATAACTTCTCCTACGTCTTTAACCTCCCTCACTTCTTTTGCAGGGTCAATACCTGAGATTAATTTTTTCCTAGCATCACCGTAAGCAGTGCGAGCGTCTGCAAGTTTTACGTCTGGATAGTTCCCAAGATTTAGTTCTTTGCGCCGGCCTTCGAACGTGTAGATAAACAGAAAGGTTTTGACACCTGAGAGCATAACCCTAACAGCAAGCCCACCCGATTCCCTAAGGTAGCTTTTTTTAGCTGATTTTGTTTTATCTTTATCAACTTTAAAGTTCTTCAACATCATGTCAGTAAATCGAATAGGTGTCTTCTTCATCTGTGCAACCTCCTAGCAGTTAAGGTTCGTGCAACCTCTGTGCAACCTCTCTTGTATCTGCTAGCATGTAACACCATATCACAACATAATACAACAAGTAACAATCATACATAGTAAAATCAATAATTTACATATCTTTGAATAAGCATTAAACGGTACAGGCTAAGGAGTAATATTTAATATAATACACCCTACGAATCCGTAGGTCGGGCGTTCGAATCGCTCCAGGCGCACCAACAAATTCAGGTACTTATCTCACGATAAGTACCTTTTTTTGTGTGCGGTTGCCATACAGTTGCCGATTAAATACCCGCCCTGTAAGCACATGCGGCGGGGTCTCTTTTGCCCATTCGTAGAGTTCACGGCTGGACACGGCGAACCTGTACTGTTTGACGAATTCGTCCAGATGATTTTTAACCACTCGGTAAAGATTGGTTAACTCGCTGTTAACGTCGTTTAAAACTTCCACTTCTGCCGGTTGTCTGAGAAAAAACATGCTGCCACCGCCAGCAAATTCTTCAACATAGCAGCTGTGCGGACGGTTGGTGATGAGGGGGATTAGCTTCTTTGCCAGACGACGTTTGCCGCCGGGCCATGCCAATATAGGGTAATGTCTCATTGTGAGCCTCTCGGTTTTATGATAGGGTACCCGCGCTCTGTACGGAGTGGGGCAGCCTTCGGTTGGCTCACAGCCTAGTTCTGTGGGTCGGCGGCCGGTTGGTGTTGCAAGCACCCTCCGGTCGCTGCCTCTTCTGTTAAATTCTTCCTCTGAAAATTTCATTAAATAGTGGATTAAAACGGAATAATCGTGGATAAACAAACGCCTCGTCATTAGGGGTGAGCTTATATCCATTCCCCTGAAACGCCCAGTACGGTTCTTCTGCACATGTCCAGCGATCGGCATCATCTTCCAGTGATTTAAGCCCAGTAACAAATCCACCCCATGCCGTGAAATCATATCCTTTTGACGTTTGCTGAATATTGGCGCACCACGCAAGCAACTTTTCGACATCAAATGGCTGGTTGTACCGGTGGATGCTAATAGTGCGGCCAGCATAGTGGTCGAGAGTCCGGTCAAGGATACCCTTACCCTCTGGACTCCATACGTCACCATCGGAGTTCTTAACGGTGAGGCAATGGCAGCTACTATCAAGCCCGCGCCACATAATAGCCAAGTGGAGAGGGTTATGGTCTGATGCCGCAGGTAAATAATAGCGCGACTAAGACGACTCAGTTACAATGATGGATTTTTACGGAAGTCTGGTGTCGAGCTTACCGGCACGACCGGAAGCGAAGAGAGTTGTCCAAGATATCAACCCTTCCTGAAAGCATGAACGGAGGTGGCCTTGAATGAGGCAAACACCTGACTGCCAGGTTTTAATTCGAGAGTTTCAAAAGATTGGTTGGTGATTGACGTAACCAGTGAGAAGCCGCAATCTAGATACACTTTGGTAAATAATCCGAGTTGAATAATTTTGCAGACTGTGCCTGGGAAGATGTTGCGGATACTCGTCGCGGTGCCCGGGTTTTTCATGGATAACACCACATGCTCCGGGCGTATGCAGACCACAACTGATTCCTGCGGAGACCCTTCACCCATTATCTCTATGATTTCCCCTGCCACAGAAACAGAATACAGACCGTTGTTTGACTCCCTGACGATACCGGTAAAGATGTTTTCCACGCCGACAAAGGTTGCAACAAATTCATTCGCAGGTTGGTTATGTACCGAAGAAGGTGTGCCGGACTGAACAATTTCCCCCTGATTCATCACCACCATCCGGTCTGCGAGTCGCAGGGCATCCATTTGGTCGTGCGTCGTCAAAATGGCAGTTATTCCGGATTCTTTCAGTACCTTTTCCAGATCGTCGCTCAGAATCTGACGGGCAGGGGGGTCCAATGCCACAAACGGCTCATCAAGGAGAATAATCTCAGGATTAGTGGCAAAAGCACGTGCCAGGCTGGTACGCTGAGCTTCCCCGCCGGACAGTTTGCGGGCAGAGCGGCCAGCCAGGTGTGCAATACGAAAACGGTCAAGACAGGATTTCACCCGCTCAGTAATTTCACGATTGCCAAGGCGGCGCAACTTTAATCCTACCGCGACATTATCGAATACCGTTGTATCAAAAAGCAACGGTTCCTGAAAAACCATGGCCAGCTTTCGGCGATACTCCGTAGAGGCAAATCCGGGTATAATGGCTTGTTGCCTGAAAACGATTTCTCCCGATTTCAGCGGGAGCAATCCTGCCAGTGCCAGTAGAAAGCTTGATTTCCCCGCGCCGTTCGGCCCGATAAGAGCAACTGTTTCATTGCGATGGAGGGAAAAAGACGGTATCTGAAGCACCGTTGATCCGCCCCGAACCACGGTGAGGTTGCGAATCTCAAGCAACGGATCGTTATCGTTCACCGTGGCCTCTCCCGCTGCTGAATGACCGTCAGCAGATAGTTAACGCTAAAGGCGAGTACCAGCAGGATCAATGACAGGGCGATAGCCACATCAAAATTCCCTTTTCCTGTTTCCATGACTGTCGCGGTAGTTAAAACCCGTGTCTGGCCTTTGATATTGCCACCAACCATAATGGAAGCACCCACCTCGGAGATGACTCCGCCAAACCCCGCCATGACAGCAGCGAGAAGCGGCAAACGCGCCTCACGGACAAGAATCCAGACCGTTTGCACTCTAGTCGCTCCCAATGCCTGCACCTGCAGTTTGAGATTGGCAGGCAGGTTCTGGATTGAAGCAACGGTAATGCCTGCCACAATTGGAGTGGCGATAACCGCCTGGGCCAGAATCATGGCGGACGGTGTGTACAGGATCTCCAGAAAGCCGAGGGGACCGTTACGCCAAAGGAATAGTGTCACAAACAGTCCAACCACCACAGGTGGTAATCCCATGCCGGTATTTACGAGGCTGATCATAAGGCGACGACCGAAAAAATCGGATAATGCGAGGAAAACACCTGCCGGAATACCGATAAAAAGGCTGACAAGTGTGGCGGTGCAGGAAATCTTCAATGACAGCAGCGTTACAGTCAGCACCTCGGAATCGAGACTTATAATCAGATTCCAGGCTTTAGTGATACCTTCAACAAACAGGTCCATTACCGCTCCGCGTTCGCAATATATCCTTCCGTGCTAATGTATCCATGCGGAGTGCCGTACCAAAATATGTGCCGTGGGCATACCTATTTTGAAAATCTGTCACCGCAATCCTCCTGGCTGCCGCGGATTTTTTCAACAGCATGACCAATCGTCGGCCAGACCGCCTCGAGGTTTTCCAGAGCAGCTCTAGGGCTGCCGGGAAGATTGATAATAAGCGACTGGTTACGGATCCCTGCTACTGCACGGGACAGAGGTGCCATCAGGGTTTTCTCCAGGTTCTTGAGGCGCATCAGTTCGCCGAGGCCGGGAATCAATCGTTCCACAACCCGCAGTGTTGCCTCGGGAGTTATGTCACGTGGCGAAACGCCGGTGCCGCCAGTGGTCAGGATCAGGTCGGCTATGTCGGCATCAGCCCATTCGGTCAGAATGTTCACGATCTGCTCAAACTCATCAGGAATGATGCTTGACTGGACCGTGCTTACACCCCGCTCAGTCAGCCAGGCGGCCAATGCCGGGCCGCTTTCATCGGTGCGCTCGCCTCGCGAGCCCTTGTCACTCAACGTCAGGATAGCCGCTCTCATTTTTTTCTCCCTCTGTTGTACCGGTTATTCGAATCTGCATGGTTATAATCAATGGTACATACAGTCTGTTGAAGCAAGCATTTTTGTCTTTCTCTTCGGCGTAGGCTTTTGCGGTTTGATTGTGGGAACGTCCTCCTCCGTCTGGTAATATCCAAGCTCACGAGAAAGGCGCGATGCACTTTGGCAGAGTAGCGGCAGCAGTTCATCTTCGAGGCGTGTTCCCGCGAAACGCATCTCCGGCCCAAATATGCTGAGTGCACCAATAAGTGCGCCATTTGAATCGAAGACAGGTGCAGCGATTTCCATTACCCCTGCATCGTGTTCCTGATCATCAATGGCGTAACCTTGTAGTGCAACCTTTTTAAGTTCGTTTTGCAGCACGTCAAGAGCAGCTGTGGTGCTGGCTGTGCACCCATCTGAATGGTGTAATTATCTGCGACTACATTCATTCCTGTTCCTCATCGTCATTAAATAAAGTAACTACCTGTATCTCCATTGAAAAAAGATCAATCATCATTTGGCGTCCCCGCAAGGGCGTTCCTTGGTCTAACAGTATCTTGCAGACTTCGGCAACTTCCAGACTGGCAACCAGTGCCGGTGTAAAAGAGGGGTTTCCCAGGTGTTGCTCCACACCCTTGCCGGATTCCCAGGTTTGATAAATAGTTTGCAGCGTGGGATCGCCAGGAAACTGAGTTGCAACATGTCCAAACCAGCCGGCAATGGCACCATGAACAAGAGGGATGCTTTTCGAAGTACAGACGGCAGCCAACTCCAAACGAACCTTGATTGAATCGAGTGCATCAACCACAATCTGACATCCATCGAGTAGCGACGCTCCATTTCCAAGTGAGAATGCAGCTTGAACCGGGATCAGGGTTACAGCAGGGTTAATATTTCCAATTCGGCTGGAAGCCGCGTTTACCTTGGCAGTGCCCAAATTCGCCAGAGTGCTGAATAATTGCCGGTTCAGGTTATGCTCTTCAAATACATCCGGATCTATAACAACGATCTTGCCAACCCCCAGACGCGCCAATTCTTCAATCACATAACAACCGAGTCCACCACATCCAACCACGCAGACACTGCTGCGGAACATGGTCAGCTGGTCACTGACGGAAATTGCCTGACGATTGCGTTGATAGCGGGCAGGCAGGATGCCCCGTTCCAAGGCGATCTCTTCAACCTGGGCCAGGGACACGTCAAAGCGTTTGGCTGCTTCAATCTGGTGGTCCCAGGAAAGCAACTGGGCATCGGCGTGATCACGTATGAAAATAGGCAGAGAGTCCATATCACCCGCCGCCAAGAAGCGGAAAGAGGGCAAGGACCTCACCATCAACAAGTACCCGGTCGAGTTTGACATGGCGGCTATTGACCATCATTATTCCCAGTTCTGATTGCGGCAGTTTCAGGCTGTCGGCGACATCAGCAACGGTGGTCCCCGCCGGATAATCGCCGGTTTCAATGTCGAAGCGACCTGCGCGAAATGAGGCGAATAGTTTAACGGTTATGTTCATAGTGCTAATCCCTGAATGTTACAGTGAGAAGTGTCCTGCCGGCGCCATTCGACAAGAGTTCAGGAGAGTCGGGCAAATGTTGCAGAAGCTCATTCCGTTCTTCCCGCTCAAGAATCAAGCCATGAGACAGGACAAGCGGGCCAAGTTCCGCCAGCAGTAGATTGAAGAGTTTTATTCGGATAGTCCCGGATTCTCCTGCAATGGTCTGGCTATCCACTCCATGGCTGATTCCCTGGCGAAGTGCGGCATAGAACCCGCCACGTCTCATGGTGGCGCCCACAAGTCCCGGCATTGCAGCTGACAGGGTTAACCTTGACCCCTCCTGTATGATTGAGCGGTCAAGGTCATCTACGGGGCGGTTATCGAGGAATATGGTTGTTATCCGGTCGGTTACGTAGTCGGCGGGAATCGCAAACTGATCGATAAGCAGGCTTTTAAGTGTACATCCGACAATAGCCGGAACCGTTACACCCTTCTGGAGAATAGGAAAAAACGTATTTAGCTGGTCAGCGTCCAGCTCTAATTCCAGTGTTTCCGGATACGAGGCTATGGTTGACGTGTCACTGTCTTTTTGTTCCATTGCACCCTCCCCACCCGAACTCCTCCTGTCATTCTCAAAAGTGCCTGCTCTGTCAGAAGGGGGGCGGGTGGTAAAGTGTAGATTCAATTCTTTTGTATTAATTACCAGTTAAAGACTTCGTCCAGTTCTTCGTCTTTCATCAGGAACGTCTGGTTATGGGGCGCTACAGGCTCATTATAGAAAAAGCGTGGCAGCCGATCGTGGTGTTTGGTGAAGCCGGCCCGGGTATTGAAGTCCCGTTCGGCGGAAAGCACTCTCTTGCCAAGTGCGACTACGTCGTCTCCGGTCATCGTGATGCCATAGAAAGAGCCGAGCATGTCGAGCAGAGCCTGGAAGGTTTCAGGCTGGTCCAGGATTGCGAAAGCGATAAACAGGCACATGCCGGTGGAGTCGATGGCCGCGGTGGCGATCTGCAGATTGCGTGACAACTCTATCTGCCCTTCAGGCTTGAGCGGATCAACATCGCCGCCGACTTTGAGGATGTTGGTAGCGATGGCATAGCCAGCGGTGTGGTCAGCACCCTGAGTCGTCGTCGCATACGTGACACCGATCCCTTGAACCGCACGCGGATCATAAGCAGGCAGAGCCTGGTCCTTGACTACCGGTACCCGCTCGACGCCGAATACCTTGCCGGTAATGGCAGCGCCACTTCCCAGGATGCGCCCCAGTGGTGTCCCTTTGCCAACCTCTTCCAGCAGCCTGATGGCACCTTCACAGTCACCAAACTCTATAACCCCTCCATCCATGGCAACGCCGATGCTAACACCCATTTCGATGGTATCGACACCGATATTGTCATCCATGTAGTCAAGGCGGGCGATAGTATCCAGATCGTCGATACCGCAGTGACCGCCGTGAGACCAGACCGTCTCATACTCGGGTTGCTTGGTGACATATTTACCGTCTTTGTCGTTAAAAACACCGGAGCACTGGATGACGCAGCCGCGATGGCAGCCATGGGTGGCTAAACCACCGCGCTTTATTTCCAGCTCGGCCTGTGCTTCACCGCTGATCTTGGAACCACCTTCGAATTGGCCCGTTTTGAAGTTATTGGTCGGATAGCCGCCAGCCTCATTAAGTACATTGGTAAGAACATTGGTGCCGTAAGCCGGCAGACCTTCCCCGGTGACCGGGTGCTTACGCAGTCCTTCGACAAACTTGCGATTGGCATCGCGGAATTTATCCTGATCTTTTGGCGGACGCATCTTCATACCGGCGTCATCGAGAATAATCGCCTTGATATGCTTGGCGCCCATGACGGCTCCGACGCCACCGCGCCCGCAATGACGCGTCGGACGCAACTCGGGATCTGTGCAGGCGATGGATGCCGAGAGGAGCAGACGCTCACCGGCACTGCCGATTGTCATGTAGGCGACCTTGTCGCCGTATTCTGTCCGTAGTTTCTCTACCAGCGGGTAGTTGTCCATCAGCTTAAGGCTGTTGTCGACAATTACCTGGATACCATCCTTGTTAATAATGATTTTGTAGAGATCGGTACCCTCAGGCTTACCTTCTATCACTACGGCAGCGTAGCCGAGTCTCGCCATAACCTGGGCAGCCTGGCCACCGGCGTTTGACTCCTTGATGGTGCCGGTCAACGGGCTCTTGCAGCCAACTGACAGCCGGCCGGTCATGGAACCGGTCGTGCCGCTGAGCATGCCGGGTGAGATGACCAGCTTGTTTTCCGCGCCGAGCGCGTGGGCGAGTGGATGCACCTCGGCTGCGACCACCAGAGAGGTCATCGCCCTGCCGCCTAACCCGGCATATTCGCCGACTTCACCAACCGTTACCTTCGGGCCGCCTGCGGCCCCCATGTCAATCCGAGCAAACTTGTCCATACGTGTTCTCCTTCCTCATGTTCTGTGCTGGGCACAGATGAAATTCTCCTTTTCGAAGGAAGGCTGCGCCGTTTCCCGCGCAACCCATTGGCCTGCCGCCGTAGGAGGGTTCCATTAGGTGGTGAGGCTCGGAGTAAACTTATGTAAAAAAGCCGAATTTACCAACTTCGCGCCGGCAGCAGAACCGACCCTACGCTGTCCGTTCCATCTGCCGGAGTATGACAACACGGTATGAACGGAAACATTTCACGTTAAAACACCCCCAGAACACACCACTGCCATACGCTATATGTTCCAGCAAATAAATACCACTGAAAATGGCAAACGAAAGGGGTGGTTTCCTGACAGCATAATCTACCCTGGCGGCACAGACAAAAACAAGAAGCGGCAGAAACGACGCCCAGAAACCCGGAATAATCATGGCCGCAATGCAAAGCGGCAGAGAGTAATATCGCACCAAATGGAAACTGAGGTAATAAGCCAGACTGCCGAGGGAGCGCAGCCTTCCGGCGGTAAGCGCACGCAAACCAATCGGAAGATTCCGGCGGATAAAGGCGATCCTGACTGCTGCAACATCAGCCATCAATGCAGACACAGCCAGGAGTAACAGCCACAAACTGATAAACGGAGCCGCAATGCAAAGTGCCAGCACCGTTGCCAGCAGCGGCGGGATAACCATCTGTTTTCGTCGTTGGGGGTGAAGTAACTGCAGCATTCCTTCAGACGTACCGTAATCAAAACGTCGGGACATGAACGAACGGATTGAGCTGCGGTGTTCATGCAGAACGTTGCCGGCCGGCAGATAACTGATGGTCCACCCGCTGTCTCGCAGACGCCAGGTCAAATCCACATCCTCACCGACATGCATACTCTCATCAAAGCCACCGGCCTGCCTGAATGCGTTGCTGCGTACCAGCAGGTTGCAGCTCGGCAGGTAAAAGGTGTCATTACCACGATTGCCGCTTCTCACCCGCGAACCGAGCGAAAGACTGGACATAACCGACTCGTAGCGGTCAACGGCAGATTCACTGCACATCCCGTCAACCTGTCCGCCGACCGCGGCCATGGCTGGGTCTGCAAACGCCGACATCAGCTCACAGAGCCACTCCTTCGATGCACAGCAGTCGGAATCGATAAATGCGAGGATTGCACCGTGCGCCATGGATACCCCGACGTTACGAGCCGCAGCCGGACCGCGGCCGATACCACCCGACGATACCACTACCGCTCCGAACTCGCGGGCAACCACCGGAGAGTCGTCGCTGCTGCCATCATCTACCACGATGATCTGAAGTTTATCCTGCGGATAGGTGAGCTGCGCAAGAGAGGTCAAACAACGACGTAATTCGTCAGCCCGATTCATCACCGGGATGATAATGCTCACCTCAGGCAGCATCCCTGGTTGCTGCTGAATACTTCGGACGCGCTCGGCGAAACCTTTTGTCGCCAACTGTTCCATGATACTCTGCTCGGCTACGGTAGTGCTATTGAGTGCCCCATCAACTCCCCGCCCGACCAGATCAGCCAGTGTGCGGTTCAGGCGCAGCACGCAGAGCGGTGTTTTTGACATGAGAAAATTTTCTCCGTCCCGTTCCACCAGTTCCACCCCTTGCGCCAGTCGATAGTTCACGATGTTCCTTCCGCGGTTAAGCCCTCTTCGCGGAAAATCCGCACAAGGGCACTGGCCGTGTCATCGGCAGAAAGATGATTAATTTTCCCCGTGCGGGTTTTTATGCCACCGGAGAGGAGGGAGAGTATTCGTTCAAAGGCGGGCAGAGAGGGGTCAGGGGTCACCACGCGCACAGGATCGGGCCGTGGTACGCCATAATCAGCAACTGCAAGGTAGGCACCGGCGGCACCAATTTCCCAGAACGGCAGTCCAATGCTTGCCAGATTCCAAATCTCAATGCTGGCGGATAACGCAGCGGTGATGGCGTCGACAGAGGGATACCGCGGAGTACGAACTTCCTCGAAGAGAATCGTGCAGGGCATTGTGGCACCAACAATTTGTCGAGCGCCACGGTCAGACTTTCGTTGAACTTCCACTCGTTCTTTTTTTGGAACAAGCGAAACAGACGCCGTGATACAGGGCATTCCTGTAGCGGCAGCAGCAAGGGCAGGAACCGGATCGTCACCGCGATCCGCCATACGATTGCCGCTGAATACGAGTGCCGGCGAGAGAATGGTTACGATACGGGCCAATACACGGGCGTCGGCAACAGCATCGCCACCTTCCAGCCCATGCTCACAGAAACGGATGCCTCTGTCAGCCCCCATGGAAAAGGCTAGTCTGATAGTGTCATCAAGCCGGTCTGGCCCAATGGCAAGTACGGTGACGTTGGCTCCGAGAGTATCTTTCAGGCAAAGTGCTTCTTCCAGGGCCGCCAAATCAGCCGGGTTTGGTATACGCCGAAGTCCCCGTTCACTGATACCCGCCCCCCGTGTGGTGACACGAGCGGGTGGACGGGGGTCAGTGCTTTCCCGTAGAAGGACGAGGATGTTGAGTTTATTGTTGGACATGGTAACTCCAAGGAAATTTTGAATTTTGAATGTTGAATTGAATTCAACATTCAAAATTGCTTTTAAGTCATTCTGTACGCAACCCCGAAACCTCCACGGGGATAGCGCCAGCGCGTAAAGGCGTTGCGATGGCAGACGACATAACAGGTGCCGCACTCAAGACAGCCGTCATGCACGAAGGTCATCTTCTGTTCCTCTTCGGACCAGCTATAGCAGCGGGCCGGACAGGAGTTTACACAGCCACGGTTATCGCAACCGGTGCAGATGTCATAGTCGAGTACGATATGGGCTTCCCTGTCGATGGTGAAGCTTGTGTTGTCGAAAATCTCGTCGATGTTCATAGTGCTCTCCAGGCGCTGAAGCCATCCGCCAACAGATTTCCAAGGCCGACTTTTTCTTTTGCTGATTTAAGAAACAGCTTGGACAGATTTTCTTTCGGGGCTCCATTGATGCGGTAGATATACTCCATGAAGCTGCACATAAGTTCCGGGTATTCGTTGTAGATACGATCGTTGTGCAACATGTGCGGCGCCTTGCGGTACATTTTGAGGTCCTTAATCACGTAGCTCTCATCGAGAAGCTTTTTATAGACGGACAGCCCTCGCTTACTGAAATCCTTGTTCTGGTGTGCCTCGATAACCGCCTTGCCCGCGAGTACCCCGGACTGGGATGCAAGATTGATCCCCTCCAGGTTGAGACCGGTGGCGTTGCAGAGTGCGGCGGCATCTCCGGCCACCAGGATCCCGTCGCCAACCAGTTCAGGAATCATGTCATAGCCCCCTTCAGGGATCAGGTGAGCCGAATATTCCTGGAGCGTGCCGCCGCAGATCATTTTGGCAAGCTGTGGTTGTTCCATAAAGGCGTTCAGCATGTCATACGGGGTTTTGCCGCTGGTGCGCAGACTGGCCAGGTGAAATACCAGGCCGACGGAGAGCGAATCGTAATTGGTGTAGAGGAAACCGCCGCCGCGTACGCCGGCTGTACAACCGACGAATTCATTGGCAAATCCCTGCTCACGCACCAGGCCGAAACGGTCGTCGATCATTTCGCGGGGCATGTCGATAAGCGCCTTGACACCAACCGCCATCTGGCCTGGATCGAAAGTCGGCTGCCTGAGGCCGGCCTTCTTGGCTATGAAGGAGAGTACGCCGTCGGCCGCAATTACGACTGGTGCCAGCAGTTCTCCGTGGCGACCGACAACGCTGACGCCGGCAAGCTTGCCATCTTTATAGATAAGATCATCGACCGTGGTACTGGTGATCAGCGTCGCACCGGCTTTTACCGCTTCCTGGGCCAGCCAGTTGTCGAAGCGGGGGCGGAAAATACTGTAGCCGTTGTAGGGAGTAGTGTCGAAGTTGCCTGACTCAATGGTCGTGCTGAAACTGGAGTCTCCGGTCATGAACGTAACGCTTTTTTTAACGATGTGTCTGCCTAACGCCGCACGATCCCAGAAGTCAGGGAAAATCTCTTCCAGAGCCGGCAAACGGTGCAGAACCCCGCCGAACATGTTCTTTTCACCCGGAAAGGTACCGCGTTCAACCAGAGCGACATCCAGGCCGGCGCGAGCCATGATCAGGGCGGCAGAAGATCCGGCCGGGCCGGCACCGATGACAATTGCCTGATAGGTTTTACTCATGGTCCACCCCCGATCCCTGCTCTGACCTGCTCCAGAAGGCGTGGCAGCACCTCCTTGAGGTCACCCACAAAGCCTTCATCGACGTTTGGAAAAATAGGGGCCTTTGAGTCGCTGTTGATCGCGACGATCCGGCGGGAATCCTTGATGCCTCCGACATGGTGCATGGAGCCGGAAATACCCAGAGCCACGTACAACCGAGGCGTCACCGTGCGGCCGGTCTGACCGACCATCCGCTCGAACCCGGTCCAGCCAAGGTCATAGACCGGACGGGTGACGCCAAAGGATACATTCAAAAGTTTGCACAGCTCTTTAAGCTGGTCGAAGGTGACGGGATCACATCCTTTGCCAGCGCTGAATATGACGTCTGCTTCGGTAAGGTCAACAGTCTGCGGATCGGGAGGAATCCGGCCGGTTATTGTAGCTGCAGCGCCGGAAAGGGGAACTGCTGAACGCCACGCAGCCACAGAGGGAGACGTTGGACGTACTGTGGGCATTATTACCTGACTCAGCGCACGTGGCGGAATCGTTGCGACCAGCGGTCGTTTTCCGTCCCACACCCTGGTTTCAGCTATCTGTACTCCCAGCGCTCTGCGGGAGAGTCGCACTCCATCGGCACTCTGCCGGATGGTAACCAGCTCCGTCATGATTGCTGCATCAAGCGCATGGGCGACAACCGGCGCCAGGGTCGAACCGAGGTCGTTGTGAGGAAGAAGGATCATGGTTGCCGCTTGTTCAACTGCCAATGCGGCAATGTTTTTACCCAGAAGTGCCGGGGTATCGAGCAGGGTTTCGCCAGCTGTCATGCAGGTAATATACGGGGTGCCGTAGGAGCCGAAGGAGGCCAGTTGTTCGCCATCAGGTGTGACGGCAACCGCCGCTCCCCATGTTGCACCAAGGGTGACTGCCAGGCGCGCCCCGTAGGAGAGCAGTCCTTTACCGGTTTCATCGAGTTCTCCGCCGGGAAGATCGACAAAAACAAGGATTTTGCCGTTGATGCCCATTAGATCTCCCTCCCGAGTTTGTGCCCTTCCCATATAGCCATATCGACCTTACGGGGAGAAACACAGTCGCCGATCCGGTACAACTCCGGCACAGTGCCTTTCAAGCTCATGTACAGATCGTCGTCCACCTGCTGTCCCATGACCAGAACGAGGGAGTCATAAGGGCCCCAGTCGAACCAGACGTTGGAATAGACGTTGAATCCCTTGACGGTCTTGGCTCCAGCTTCACCGCCGACTTCCATCACGGCGATATCCGGGGTAAATGTTACCCCCTTCTGCAGCAGTCGCTGACGTGAGGAATAAAGGTCCTGAGTCGGTCCCAGTTCTGCGCAGATGAAGAGGCTGGAGGTGATCATGTCGACCTTTTTTCCCTGGTTGGCAATGAACTCGGCGGTGGCGGTAGCACGCTGGTGCCCGTCGTAGTCGATCAGACAGACTCTCTCGCCCAGTTCAGCCTCACCGTTCAGCACCTGCACGACATTAAAGATCGCCGGGCCATCGGCGCCACCCACCGGATGCTTCTTGGGAACGCTGCCGGTGGCCACGATCACCACATCCGGCTTCTCGGCCAGGAGCTGTTCTTTAGACGCCTCAACGCCAAGCTTTACGGCCACACCGGCCTTATCCACCTGGCTCTTCTCGTTTCTGATGATGACGCCGAATTCGTCTCGTCCGACCCCTTTCATGGCGGTTATAACCTGCCCGCCCAGAGCCTCGTTCCGGTCGATGAGAGTGACCTTGTGGCCGCGCCTGCCGGCCATTTTGGCCGCCCACATACCAGCCGGTCCACCGCCGACGATAGTAATGTTCTTCTTTACGCTGGCCTTTTCCAGAGTCCCTTCTCCCCACTCCTTCTCCCGGCCGACTGCCGGGTTCTGGACGCAGCCGAGGGCTTTGTTCATGCCGATCCTGCCGATGCAACCCTGGTTGCAGGCGATACAGTAGCGTATGTCGTCCAGCCTTCCTTCCTGCGCTTTTTTGGGGAGAAACGGGTCACAAATCAGGGCACGGCACATGCCGATCATGTCGGCCTGGCCGGCGGCCAGTACTTTCTCGGCCATGACCGGATCGTTGATCCTGCCGGTGCAGAAGACCGGCAGTTTGATTTTTTCGCGAATCCCTGCTGCCAACGGGATGGTGTAACCGAGCGGGGAATGCATCGAGCCTTCCACCAGATAGAGGTTGTAAAAGGTGGCGATGGAAAGGTCCATAAAATCGATCAGACCCGATGCCTCGAAGAGGGCGCAAATTTCCTGCACCTGACCCAGGTCGAGCCCACCCGGAATCATCTCGTCGGCGCACATCCGGATGCCGAGGGTGAAGTCGTTGCCGACCGCCTTCCTGACTGCAGAGATGAACTTGAGCGGCGCCCGCATCCGGTTTTCAAGGCTCCCGCCGAATTCGTCAGTGCGGAAGTTGGTGAGCGGAGAGAGGAACTGACGCGCCAGACTGGAGTGACCGAACTGGATCTCTACCCCGTTGAAGCCACCTTCACGCACATGGATGGCGCTCTTGGCGAAATAACGGGCTACCTCCTCGATGTCTTCCGGTTCCATCGCCTTCGGGACCTCCCGGAACAGGACGTCCGGAATCGGTGACGGGGCCCAGATCGGCAGACGGGAGAGGCTGCCGTCACCCTGCTGACCGTTGTGATTCAGCTGGGCAAAGATCTTGGAGTCATACTGGTGTACGTAATCGGTGATCTTCTTGAAGCCGGGAATCACCTCCGCATGGTAGACGTCGATCAGCTTTTCGTAAGCCATGTCGGTCGGATGGACCGTCAGCTCCTCGGTGATGACCAGACCTGCCCCTCCCTTGGCCCGCTCGCCCCAATAGTACATCTGGCGTTCGCTGGGGAGGTTGCCTACGGCCAGGTTGGTAAGATGCGGCTGGAAGGAAATGCGGTTTTTTACCTCGGTAGTGCCTATTTTGAGGGGCGAGAACAGATTCGGAAACATCATGATGGTAGCTCCTGTTAATGCAATATGGTGGTCAGGCCGTTGCCGACCGTTGATTGTCGGCAATAGTCGTCACACAGCGCTCAAGGCACTCAGGATCACCGCCGTTGATATCATTTTTAAGATGCCACGCGACCGCAGGGCAACCGCCGTGGCACTGATCGTAACGCGTGCAATCCTCGCAGGAATGGATTCTCAGGTTACGAAATGATGCATAGATCGCGGCGTTGTCCCATATTTCCTGAAAGCTGCTGGTGCGGAGATCGCCAGCTTCGAAATGATCGCTCTGCAAAAATGCGCAGGGGTACATATGGCCGGTAGGATTTACGCAACAGGTGAGTTTGGCTGCACCGCACAGATTGAGACCCAGCCCTTGGCGTTCTTGAGCAGTCAGGGAGAAAAAGCTGTCGCCGGTGCGTACATCGCCACTTTTGCCGAGCCAGTCGGAAAATTCAAGTAGCTGGGTAGGGGTTGGGCGAAGCGTTTCCCAGTTGTCGGCACCGCGCCCTGACGGCCGGAAGCGGCTGACCCGCAACGACACTCCCAGAGAGGTGGCCAGGTCGTGCATAGCCGGGATCTCAGTGGCATTGTGAGTTGTCAGTACCGTATTGATACTGGTGGGGATTTTGGTCGCAGCCAGCAGCTTGACAGCTTTTATAGCGGCATCGAAGATCCCGTTCCCGCGGACTGCGTCACAGGTTTCAGTCTTTGCACCGTCCAGGCTGACCTGGATGGCCACCAACCGGTTTGATGCAAGCCGTGCGACCAGTTCGGGGGTGATCAGAGTGCCGTTGGTGGAGATGCAGGTCATGATGCCCCTGGTGTGACAGGCAGCAAGAATCTCTTCGAAATCCGGACGGATGAACGGCTCTCCGCCGCCGAAATTGACCTGGAATACACCGGCAGTATGCAGCTGCTCCACCAGGTCAAGCGCCTCCGCTGTGGAGAGTTCGTTTTTGGCCGGATCGCCGGATGACGACAGGCAATGGCTGCAACGGAGGTTGCACGCCTGAGTTACTTCCCATGTCAAATTCACCGGGGAACGCATCCCCATTTCTACGTATTTATTGCTCATGGAGAAATCCTTTTTCCAGGAGTTGAGTTACAAATTTTTTCAGGGCCTTCTTTTCGGAGTCCGACGTTCCGGCAGGGAATTCATCTCTACCCCGTACGGTTCCGAAGTAGTCGGCGGGAAGAAGAGTGCCCGTTGCAGCGAAAAGGAGGCGCGGTCCCCTGTTATCATAAAACAGCAGACCGAACCCCTCTTGCCGTGCGCGGCAGGACGGATGCAGTTTTATGCCTGCCGCAGCCATCTTAGTAAACCCCGCAGATGCCGTCGATTGCGAGCTCTTCAACCTGGATTTCCTCAAGGATACGGGGCTCCTCGGTGCCACATGTTTCAACTGCCTGAACTTCTGTTTCCATGATATTCTCCTTTCGTTCTTTTCCGCATCCAATAGGTCGATGCGCTGTGGTGTGACTTTTTTATTGCAACGGAAGTGCCAACAAATATAACAATGATATACATCATGAATTACAGGGATTTTTGTTTTTTATATACGCGCACTATTCCCACAGTGGGGAGAAATTGAACATTTATAAACGTCCTTTCTGTTATGTGGATGGCCACGACATGTAGACAATGTCCACAATGGGTATATTATCTACATTACTTTATACCTCTGTTTTACAATAACGAGTTTATCCGGGCTTCTGAGCAAGGTCTGCGGCCACGTTTTGACTGTAGCCGGGCATGCACGGAATACTTCTTGTATGTGAATGCAAGAAGTACATTTATAAGGATGGTCGCCTGGCTATGGAGAAAAACAGTTGCTGTTCATATTGCGGGAGTGCATTTGTCAAAACGGACACCTGGCCAAAACGATGTCATGCCTGCGGCACCAGAAGTTATCTGAATCCGTTGCCGGTAGTGGTCGTGCTGTTACCGGTGGCCGCCGGCTTGGTAGTTATCAGGAGAAACAACGAACCTCAAAAAGGAACACTCGCACTGCCGGGCGGCTATCTTGATTGCGGCGAAACGTGGCAGGAGGGGGCGCGGCGGGAACTTTTAGAGGAGACCGGCATCGAGATCGGCAGCGATGATATTTCACTGTATGATGTGCAGAACGGCCTAGATGACACGTTGGTGATTTTTGGTCTGGCAGAGAAAAAACCAATAAGCGTTTTGAAGCTATTTTACTCTATGGAAACAATAGAAGTTGTCCTTATCAACCGGCCCGTCAATCTGGGCTTTGCAATGCACACCAGCGTGGTGCAGAGGTATTTCAGTGAAGCAGGAGTGCTCTTGAAAGCTCGTTGAAATTTCTAACAGGACAATTCTCTGGCAGGCACCGGCCCGGGTACTCCCTCACCGGCCAGTCCCCGCATCTTGCGATAGAGTGTGTTCCTGCTAATGCCCAGCCTCCTGGCCGTTTCAGCAATATTGCCGCCGCTTAGTACCAGTGTTGTCGAGATCGCACTGGCCTCCATATCAGCCAGCAAGGCACCACCTGTTTCTGCAGTCGATGAAATCCGAGAAACATTCTCTACAACTTCACAACATCCGGCCTGCTCCAAAAAGTCTTCAGGCAGCTCATCAACAGTTATCTCGTCACTGTCCCCAAGCAGGGCAACTGCCGTTCTGAGTACATTGTGCATTTGTCTGATGTTGCCTGGCCAGGGATGCGTCCTGAAAATTCGGACAACTTCCGGGTTGATACTGACCTGACGATTCCCCCCGGTCAGATCATTTAGTATCGAACTCGAAAGTTCAGCACAGTCTTTCCGTTCTCTTAAACTCGGCACTGTCAGCAGCAGCCCATTGAGGCGATAATAGAGATCTTCGCGGAATGTTCCTGCGGCAACAGAGTCTCGAACCCGCCGATTTGTGGCGCAGATCACGGCAATATTAACGGGGTAATGCCCGGTTCCGCCAAGTGGTGAAACGGTGCGATCCTGGAGTACCCGCAGCAGGCGTGCCTGGAGGTTAAGCGGCATTTCGCCGATCTCGTCAAGGAACAGCGTGCCATTGTCAGCCTCTCTGATCTTGCCGATGTTCCCCTTGCGCCGTGCACCGGTAAAGGCTCCCTCCTGATAACCAAAGAGTTCCGATTCAAACAGACCTTCAGGAATAGCGGAACAGTTGATCGGCACGAAGGGACCGCTACGCCGTGGTCCTGCCAGATGCAGGCCACGTGCAAAAAGCTCTTTGCCGGTCCCGGATTCCCCCTCTATCACGATCGGTATTTCGTGCCCTACAACCTTAAGAGCCTTGCTGATGACGGCCTGCATTGCAGGGTCGCCAAGCTCAAGCCTGGCTAGCGGTACTCCACCCGCTACCTGCTGCAAAGCCGGTTTAACGACTCCGGCGGCCTTGGAACAGGTTGGCAGGAATGTGACAGGTGAAACTGTCGCGCCGCACCACACTCGACCGTACACCTCGGCACCGGAAAGCAGCGGGAGTTTCAGGACCGGCTGTGGCACAAAACGGCTCTGTTCCAGCAACTTTGCCAGTGAAATATTGAACAGTGAGGAAAAAGTTTGTCCGATCATCCTGGGCCTGTCCAGGCCGAGGTGCAAAAGGGCACAGCGGTTGGCGGCAACAAAGCGACCATCGTGAGCAAAGACAGCAATTCCTTCATAGTGAGTTCCAATAAATTCCGGCCTCAGGTGGAAGTTCACGATGATTTCCTCAGTGAATTGCGGGACGAACATCTGGTTCTCTATCATTTGGGCCGATAATCGTACCAGCGCCATGGTATGTTTTTGGTGGGCGCGGTAATCGCCTGAAACGTCCAGTGCGCCCAAAACCATCCCCAACGGGTCGAAGATGGGTGTTGCTGAGCAGCTGAGAAAACGGTTCTTGTCAATGAAATGCTCACTGCTGTGTACGTGGACAGCTGCTTGCTCTTCGAGTGCGGTGCCGATGGCGTTGGTGCCGTTGACCCCTTCCGTCCAGATCCCACCCGGTTTCAGGTAGACTTTCTGCGCCTGATCAACAAAATCCGGATCGCCGATGGAGTGAAGTATGACCCCGTCACTGTCTGACAAAAGCACCATGCTGGATGTCCCGCAGATCTCGTGATAGAGGTTTTCCATAACCGGCTGTGAACGGAGAAGGAATGTATTGTTGATGTCCCGGCGCTGCATCAGGTCGTAGCGGGGGACACAACGGGTCTCGTCCCTCTCCATTCCGATCCCCCGTTTCGCTGAGCGTTGCCAGGAACGAAGAATGGTTTCGTTCACTATTCCCACCGGAATTATGCCGTCAGACAAAAAATCCTCCCGGGCTTTCCGGACATAACTGAGATCACCGACGGTCAAAACTCCCATGTCTCCCATGTATTCCTCCGCGACAGAGCAGTCTATTGGCACCGTCCATCTGTGATAGCTATTCATTGACAAACCTATGCCATTTGCGTGCCACAAACAGTGTTAGTCTGTTCACTTTTGGAGTGCAACGTGTGCCATGTGTCACGATATGGGACACTTTTTATTTCAGATGTTGCTCACCTCGGCATAAATGATACGCTGCCTCCATATGTTTCCTCCCCCCGGTTTATCCGCCAACCTATCAATAACTCACTGAAAAAATAGTATGCCATGGGTTGCCAAATGTTTTTTAAAAACAGGTTTTATTTATTTGGCATGTACTCTGCTCTCTCTCTGGACAGACGAAATCAATTAGCTCTTCCAAAGGGCAGCTAATCACACAAATTATAAAAAAGGAGAAGCACATGACAACAGCGGCACAGGCAATCGATCTGATGGCGGTAAAGGCACTCAAGGCATTAGAGGAATTCAGAGGTTTAACCCAGGAGCAAGTCGACAAGATCAGCGAGGCCATGACGGTGGCCGGTGTTGCCAGCGAACGCTATCTGGCCGAGTTTGCGGTTGAAGAGACCGGCATCGGCAACGTGGAAGACAAGGTCATCAAGAATCACTTCGGCACGCAGGTGGTCTACGATTACATGAAAGACGGAAAATCGGTTGGCGTTATCGATGAAACTGATGGAGTTATCTCCATTGCTGAACCGTTCGGTATTGTCGCTGCCGTCACGCCGACAACCAATCCTACTTCCACCACCATGTTCAAGGCCCTGATCGCGCTCAAGGGACGCAACGTCATCATCTTTGCCTTCCATCCACGTGCCCAAAAATGCAGTGAAGCTGCCGCCCAGATTATGCTGAATGCAGCCATCGCCGCCGGCGCGCCGCAGAACTGTATCCAGTGGGTTACGGCGCCTTCCATTGAAGCCACTGATGCCCTGATGAAACACCCTGAAATAGCCATTATTATCGCCACCGGCGGTGGAGCCATGGTCAAGGCTGCCTACAGCTCCGGTCACCCCGCCCTTGGTGTCGGACCTGGCGGCGTGCCGGTGTTTATCGAAAAGAGCGCCAACCTGCGCATGGCCGTGGAAGACGTCATCGCCTCCAAAACCTTTGACAACGGCACCATCTGCTCGTCGGACCAGTCGGTGATTTTCGACGATCGCAATATTGCGGAAAAAGCCCTGATCCTCTTTGAAAGAAACGGTGCGTACCTTTGTACCGAAAAAGAGAAGGCCAAGCTGGAAGCCATTATGTTCGACAAGGAGAGGGGCGTCCCCTCAATGGCCATCGTCGGTAAAAGCCCGCAGGTCATTGCCGAACTGGCCGGTTTCAAAATTCCGGCTGATAGAAAATTATTGATGGTACCCCTCACCACCACCGGCGGAGAAGACTGGATGAGTCGCGAGAAGCTCTCCCCGGTGCTGGGCTGGTTCATTACGGACAGCAGAGAAGCTGCGATCAACGCCGCAGCAATACAGCTTGAATTCGGCGGCGCCGGCCACTCGGCCGTGGTCTTTACCGAAAGCGAGGAGATCGCACACGAATTTGCCCTGAAAGTTCACGCCAATCGTGTTGTCTGGAACCAGCCCTCCGTACACGGCACCATCGGCGCCCTGTACAACTCCCTGGTGCCCTCTTTGACTCTGGGATGCGGCGCAATGGGCGGCAACATTACCACCGATAATGTCGGCTACAAAAACCTGCTCAATATCAAACGGTTGGCCCGCAGGAACGCGACCGACAATTAAGTAGAACCATATAGTACACCTCCGAGTCGCTGCGCCTACCAGAGTAACTCTCTCATGGTGACCGACCTATGGGTCCTGCCGGAAACGGCAGGGCCTCCCATTTGGAAAGGAGAGCCGTAATCAGTCCCAGTCGGGTCTGAAAGAGGTCTCTTCCTACGTACGGAAGGGGCCTCTTTTTTTATTCGATGCCGGGTGCATCTTCGCGGGAATGTTTGAAAAATATCCAAAAGAACCAAGGGGAAATGATGGCTCAGGTAACGTGTGCACTATGTGGCGAACCGATTGACTCTGATGACTATCGTGTCAAACAGTGCAGCGAGTGCGGCTCCTGGTTTTGCTACCGCCATTTGGGACAGTACAAGTCGCAATGTACGCCATGCAAGACCTATACACTCAAGAACTGCTACGGCGACCTCCTCGCTGAAGGGGCCGGCATGATCATAGTGACCGGCGGCATGTCGGTCGACCCGGACGACCGGACTCCGGCCAGTATCCGGGCTGCGGGTGGTCGGGAGGTAACGTACGGCTCCCCCACCTTTCCCGGCTCCATGTTCATGCTGGCCTACATCGGCGATATCCCGGTGGTCGGAGTACCCGGCTGTGCCATGTACAACAAGGCCACCGTGTTCGATGTGATCGTACCCCGCATCCTGGCCGGCGACCGGCTTACCCGAGGCGACATCACCGACCTCGGACACGGCGGCCTCTGTCTCGGCTGCTCCGACTGCCGCTTTCCGAACTGCGGGTTCGGGACCTGAATTGTCGCATCAATGTACAAAAAAACGCCTCTTGCGCTGAATCTGGCTTAGCGTAGTTTAAAAAATAAGGGCATTGCCTTCCATTGTTGGTTAAGATTGTTTTTGCGAGAAACCATCTAACTGACAAAAAGGAAGACAATGCTTATCAAGACTGTACTGAATCGTCTCGAACGTTTCAAGTCATTCGTGTTTGGATCAGTTACATTCCAGATGATAAACGGTTC
>Ga0209430_1000264_pt1 | contig 59815 bp, 68 predicted proteins | sample BarGraIncub1133A_FD_184504 | JGI IMG/M metagenome (GOLD analysis project Ga0209430, IMG submission 184504) | Arctic peat soil microbial communities from Barrow, Alaska - Barrow Graham LP Incubations 11-33A (SPAdes) (version 2) | ecosystem: Environmental > Terrestrial > Soil > Wetlands > Peat... | reverse complement strand
CTGAGCGGTAACTTCTCCAAAGCCCTGGCCGACTTCAATAAGTGTATCCAACTGGATCCACTTTTAGGAATGCCCTGGTTCTGCAAGGGAGTCATAAAAGTCCAGATGGGCAAAAAGAAAGCCGGAAACGCCGATCTCCAGCATGGCAAGGATCTGGGCTATAGGGGAGGGTTCATGCTTTATGCCGGCAAATGGCAATGACGTATTTGTAACTGCCCTGGGCGGCCCTTGTGGCTTGCTGGTGCAGATTTTAAATCTGCACCAGCAAGGCTCAGTGACCACGCTATGTGGCCACCCTATTATTCACATTTTTAATATATTACAAAATGTACAAAACAAGGAAAAAAATCAAATTCGATGTTGGAGAGGAATATTTCTATGGGTTATCACACAATCAGAAGATGGCAATTATCTACTTTTTAAGTGTCATTGCAGCATGTGAGAACAATGTGAATATTAAGAATGATAGTCCGGCATTTATCGACCATTGTTACAAAGTATTACAAGTTACGGGGGATCAGGTTCTGGAATATGTTGCAATTGGTGGAAGGGAGCAAACAGTAAGTGACCTCAAAAAGATGAATCCTTATAGTTTCGTTATGCTGATTGCAACTACTGCAGAATTGTGCGAATTGAACGGTGGGCTTTCTGAAGAGAAATATATTGCATTGGTTGATTGGCTTGATGACATGGAGATGAGCATTGATGACTGGAATGACTATGCTATAAACGAACAAAATTTCGTGTGAAAATGAATGTTGGTTATTAAGGTGACTTTAAATCTAAAAAAAATGGAAAATGGATGTACGGCCGGGGTCAAAGCGCTTCGACTTTGTTTTCAATCGTTACTTGACCGGCATACGGACTTTCGGTTTACAGGAAGGCTGATGTCATTGGTTGCAGAGATTCTAAAAAGGGATTTTGTAATGAAACAAAATAGGAAATCTCTTTACTTTTCAAGGGCGATGCCGTTATTGTTTACCCTAGAATTTGACAAACGGAAAAGTTTGATTTCTTACATAGCTAATCAGTTTTACCTCTCCCATTCTGCTTCTCGCAGTTCGGCAACGGTAAAGGTGCAGGGATTGAGCATTAAACCAATATTTGTACCTGGAGGTGCAACGCATTTTCGGATCCTGAATTATTTGAGTATTGTGTCAGATTTCGTTTTAATTTATGAGCGAAATCGAAGTATCGTTATGATAGTAGGTGGTTTCAACTTCGACGATTGTTTGTCTAGGAAATGGGGAGGAAATGGGGTCGGTATATCTAAGAAACTAAATCAATTCCGATCTTTCGGCTTTATGATCAACCGCAATGATTGGTCGTATGTAATATAATTCCACACCCAGTTGATGAATACCAGCAGCCGGTTCTTGATCCCCATGATTGAAAAAAGATGAATAAACATCCAAACCAGCCAGGCAAATAGTCCCTGAAACTTGATATAGGGTAACTCAACGACTGCCAGATTGCGTCCGATGGTCGCCATTGTTCCTAAATCATGATAGCGGAATATCTCCATTGGCCTGCCATTTAAAAAGCTCCTGAGGTTTTTTGACAAGAGAGCACCCTGTTGAATGGCAACCTGTGCAAGTTGTGGATGTCCGGCAGGATATTTTTCCTCGGTCATTAGGGCCACATCTCCAATGGCATATATGTTTTTAAAACATGCAATCAGATTGAAACGGTCAACCAAAAGGCGGTCACCTTTTGTATAACAGTCTTTGTTTAATCCTTCTATTTTATTTGCTTTTATACCTGCTGTCCAGATCACAATATTCGTTCTGATTTTTTCAGAGGTACTGAGAAATACATATTTTTCATCACAAACTTTTACAGAGGTTGATGTCATTACTTTGATATCGAGCCTATGTAGAAACTCGGCTGCTTTTTCTGAAGTCTTTTCTGACATTGCTCCCAATAACCTGTTGTTTGCTTCAATCAGATAAATATTGATCTTGCTGCAATCCAGATCAGGAAAATCCTTTGGTAGGATGTGGTTGCGCATTTCTGCCAATGCACCTGAAATCTCAACACCGGATGGACCGCCACCAACGACAACAATATTCATATATTGATCTCTTTCTTTGGGGGTAGCAACTGCCAGGGCATCTTCGAAATTTTGTAAAATAGTATTCCTGAGATCTAATGCGTCGGCAACAGATTTCATGGACCTCGTACAGTGCTCCAGTTGGTCTAATCCAAAATAGGATGTCTTTGCTCCATGTGCCAAAACAAGGATGTCGTAATGCAGTGTTCCAACAGTAGTTATCAAATCATTGTTGAGCGTATCGATCTTGATTACATCTGCTTTACGGATAAAAAAATCTTTATAATGCTGAAATATTTTGCGTAGGGGAAATGAAATGGCACTGGGTTCCAGACCGGCAGAGGCCACCTGATAAAACAGGGGTTGAAACTGGTGATAGTTGTTTTTATCAATAATGACAACCTGGTACCCGGAATTACGAAGCTTCTTTGCCAGTGTTAACCCGGCAAAGCCACAACCTACAATTACAATTCGTTGTTTACCGGTATCAGGTATTGTGATCATGCTTATTATAAATTGAAGTTAAAATAGTTCTGTAAATAGTTTGTTGCAGAGTATTCATATCTTACTGGCAGTATTAATCATATCCCTGAGTACAACTGCTTCATTGTGCTCTTCATCTTTAGTTCCGTAAACCAAGGTAACCGTTCCATTCTTCAGATGTTCATTCAATAAGATTAACTGTTCTTTATTTTGATCGAGTTCCAAGAGATATCGTTTCTGGAACTCTTCCCACTTATTAGGATCATGTCCAAACCATTTTCGAAGTTCTGTACTGGGAGCAAGATCCTTCATCCATAGATTTACAGATGCTTTTTCTTTTGTCAATCCCCTAGGCCATAATCTGTCCACCAGAATACGAAAGCCGTCACCTGTAGACGGCTTTTCATATACCCTTTTTATCTTTAAATCCATATTACAAGTCTGTGTCTAGTTGCTTAAACATAATATTCTGCTAATTCGAAGAAATCAAAGAGACTTGTTCTTAATAAAGTAGATAAAAAACAATTCATCATTCTCTTTTTTTATCCAATGGATAAAATTAAGACTGGATGCTTTATCAATTAAAGGAACAGGAAGAAATGGAGCAATAAGTTGATAAATTTCATCCTCTTTTTGTTTTTTCAGGTCTTCCATAACCTGAGCTACCGGATGTTCTCCTTTTGCAAGCATTTCTCTTACATCAAATTGTACAGCTACTTTATCTGCATCGAACCATTCAGGCTTTTGGTAATTATACTGTTGATTTTCAGAATTAATTTCTTCAGCATTTTGTCCGATTTTCTCCCGTAAATGGTTTACAAGTTCTCCCACGTTCACATTTCCGATTATGGCTGCTTGTTGCAATGTGGCAATTTTTCCTACTGTTCGTCGTAATACGGGATTTTTTAGTTTCTCGAATGTTGGCACATAAGCAATCAGTATGTCTTCCAGTTCAGGATATGCCTCTATTATATCAAAAACTTTGGTTTTGGGTGTTATAATCAGTTCTTCTTTTTTCATTTTAGTGTGTTTGTAAGTTTGTTTTATTTGTACGAAAGAATTCTCTGTTCGCCTTCTAATTCACGATACGGTGTAATATTATGGGAAACTTCAAGTGTTCCGAGGTATTCACCTTTATCATTCCGCAAGGCAAAATACTCGATATGTATCATTTTCCCGCCCATATTTATCCAAAAAGGTGCGCTGTTTTGTCGTCCGCTTTTAAAATCTTCAATAATCTTATCCACAATATGAGCACTTGCAGGCGGATGGCAATGACGAACATCACGATTAAGTATAGCTCTGTTGCGTTGGAATATCCGTTCGGCGCTTTGTGAAAAGTACTTCACTTTATCATCTTTATCCACAAAAGTAATATCTACCGGTAAGGTGTTCAAAATAGTCATTATTTCTTCGGCGGAGAAACTTCCGCTTGGTAATTGTATATGACTTCCACTTTTTTGAGATTCATTAATTGATTGTTCTTCTGCCCATTCAGGTTTCCAGTTTACAACAGGATCATACAGGCAAAAACCAATTTCGAGAGATTGTTTGCTTATTTCATACCAATCAGCTTCTGTCAGGACATCTAATGACATAGGAAATAGAATTTCTTCTTCTTTGGTTATCATTTCCTTTGCACCACTCGCTGCAACATTGAGTATAATCTCAGCAACTGCCTCGAATTCTTCTTTCGTCATTTCAGTTGTTTGTAACACTTCGATACTCCCTTTAATCAATTCGCGGATTTCATCGTGTTTTCCCCACATTACTTTAGGCGGTCCTGTAATTTCCATTTTTTCCAAAAAAGGAAACAGAAGATATTCTTTACGTTGATAGTGTTTATCAACATCATAAAGATTATTGAAAAGCCCTCTCAGTTTTATTATTCTGCTGCTCAGCATTTCATCGGACTCGCGTCTGATTTCTGAAATTAAAGATAAAATAGAATTGGTCAGATTTCTGATTTCCTCATTTTCTTTCCGGAAAACATCAACGGGATGACCTACTTCCACAGGTTTCAAAGCTGATAAGTCAACACGCCCCTCAAGAACAGCCGAATGAGCATCACATAAATCTAGAATTTCCTCTTCCGGTAATCCTTCTGCTATTAGTTCCTGTTCTACTTCAACAACTTCCCCATAAGGAATTTGGCTTAATGAAAGTAATAATTCATTACGAATCAATTCTTCAGATCCGCCATGATGAATTTTTAGTAAAAGCTCTTTGAGTTTTTCTTTTCTGCTACGAGAATTATTAATTAGTTCACTCATTTTTTAATTGGTTTAATGGTTAAGTATCTATTTTCTAATTAACAGTTAAATAAAAACATACAGAAATATCAAAATCCATATTCCTGTATGTTTTAAAACTCTATTCAGCTTTTATTGTTTTTGCAAAGAATGTTTTTTGTACTAAATCATAAAAGATTAATCCACCGCCAATAATCATTAACCCATCAGGAACAAGACGAATCCACATCCAGAATTTAAGTCCTTCAATGGCTTCACGCGTGCGGGCAAAGAAGTAACCTGATTCCATGGCAACCTGTGCCTGATGAATTCCGATAATATAGGTTGGAATTGCATATAACAATGTACCTATAGTCAAAATCCAGAATCCATATTTGCTAAATTTATCACTCCATTCATAATTATTTGCCAATGCATTTGCTCTGGAAGTCAGATAAAGGAACGCAATAGAAATGTATCCAAATGCACCTAACAAAGCAATATGTGCATGAGGCATAATTAAATAAGTACCATGCGCATAGTAACTAATTGTAGGCGTGTTTATTACCAACCCAAAGAATCCTGCACCTATCCAGTTTAATACTGCAGAACCCGCAATCCACATAAATGGAACACCGAAACTAAAACTTTCCCCTGAATGCAACTTCTCACGCTGATTTTTTATTGCTTCGATAATCATTAATGCAATTGGTAGTGGTTCAAGGGCAGAAAATATACCGCCTATTGCAATCCAATATTCATCAAGGCCCTGCCAGAAATAATGATGACCTACGCCTAATGTTCCACTTAAGGAAATAAGAAATATCTCAAAAAGCATGACCCGAACAGCCGTTTTGTGTGAAATTAAGCCTAAAGAAACGGTGAAGAATGCAATAACGCCTGCTGCAAAAAGTTCAAATGTAAGCTCTACCCACAAATGGATTACCCACCAACGATAATAATCATCAATGGTGAAGTTTGGAAAGATTTTGTTGATCGGCATCATACCTGCTATATAAAGGGTAGCTATTGCAAAAGCCGACCAGATAATAGTGTTTACGATTGGATTATTTGAAGCTGCTTTTCGGATAAGTGAAAATATGAGTAAAAACCAAAATACCAATCCTACAACCAATCCAATACTCCAGACACGACCTAAATTGAGATATTCCCGTCCTTGATTTCCTAACCAAAACCAGACATCACGCATATGACCGGTGGCGCCCATGTATAACCCAATCATACTTCCTACTGCAACCACTAATAATGCAAGCCACAAAACATCAACCATCCATGGATATTTATGATCTCGATTAGCTATCCAGGGTGCAATAATCAATCCACCCACGAGCCAACCTACGGCAACCCACAAAATGGCTAATTGCACGTGCATAGAACGCAATACGTTAAAAGGTATGATAGACTGTGATAAAATTAAATCCTTGGCGGGTTCAGAATAAATATGTGATAAATAGCCTCCAAGTATTAATTGAACAAAAAACAAACCCGCTACAATTGGAATATATTTCAATAATTTTTTTTGCGATTTAAACATGGTTGTAACAACCAATGGTTCTTCCAATTTTTCGCCCGGCTCTTTCTTAAATAAATATTCGTACGATAGAAAAATAACAACAATAGTCATTGTCCACAGAATCAGAAATTCCCATAAGGAAACTTTGTGCGAATTGAAAGTTAGACTTTGATCCACCAGAGGCTCAGCAGGCCAGTTATTCGACCAGGTTCTGATGGTTCCGGGCCGGAACGAGGAAGCAACTAACTGCCCCCAATCAAAAAAGGCTGCAATCTTCACTGCTTCTTCGGGTTTAATTACTCCTCCTTTAAATCCGCGATCCGGATCACCGTTGACTAACATATTCGTAATGTATTTTACATTCTCTTTATAGGCTGCGGCTGAAGCTTCCGTGTAAACAGTAGTTCCAACTAATAACGAAGTCTGTTTCTTTACATCCTGTATCACACGGACTTTAACAGCGCCTCTTTCTATTTCTGTCAAGTCCTTGTTTTTCTTACCATACAACTGTTCTCCATAATAATCGTAGAGATAAACTGCCCGGTAATGAAGCATATCGGTTGTAAAGTCTGGTCCAATATAGGCTCCCATTCCAAGCATTGATCCCCAGTCCATTAGGTCGAATTCCTGAAAATAGCCTTTCCCGGCTACTACATCATTGTAAGTATAAAGAACTTCGCCACTTTCTGATTTCACTGCCTGTGGAATGGGTGGCACTTCTTTTTGAAGGTTTGCCGTGTAATAAATTAGCGCGGAAACCATAACCAAAGCAATAATCCAAAAGGCGGATGATAATCCTTTTCGACTCATAAACTTGTCAAGTAATGTTTCTTTCATTGATTTGTTGTTTTAAAGTTAATATTGTTTTGAGTTAACATAAATTTAAAGCCGGTATTTGTAAGCAACTCACAGTAGTTTAAAATGTGGGTTATTAACTCTATCTGGATTCATATAGCTTGTCGTTTTCATTATTCTTTTGTTTTAGCAATAAATCATGGCATATACTATATTGTTGTAGTATTTAAATATAAAAAAATTAGTATCTTAACGTCTTTTTAAAATCCATATTTGAAAGTGTAGTTTCACGAAACACTTTATTCAATTCTGCTCTTACATGTTGCCAGGTATCATGCATGGCGCAGGGATTTGTGCATGAGCATTTTTCAAATCCCAATACACAACTATTCAATTTATCCATGCCCTCAACAGAATCGATAACATCAAACAAAAAGATTTCATTGATACTTTTTATAAATGTATATCCGCCCTCTCTACCTTGTACACTTTGTATAAATCCCGATTTTGACAAATCTGTCATTAGACGTCGCAAATATTTATCAGAAACTTTTAATTCTTCAATTAACTGTTTTGCAGTATACATTTTATCTGGCTCTTTCGCCATAAAAATCAATATCCGTAATGCGTATTCAGATGTTTTGGACAATTTCATTATATGCTACCTCTTTGTATTATTTAGTGCAAATATAAATGATTATATTTTATAATTAAGCAATTCAATAACTAATTATGCAGAATTTTTTTCTTTCAATTGCCTAAGTAATACTAAATAAAAATAAATCAGCAGTTTACATGCAGACATTAAAAATTAAAATCAATCCATAAAAAAAGTGCTGGCAGATGAATCAATACTCCGTTAAAAATAAAGAACCAAATAATCCTGTCGTTATAAAAAAAAATCTCGTCAAGATCTATGGAATATGTGATGCATGTTCAAAGGCTTGAGTGTGCTCTTCTATTCCTTGATTTCCAGTTGCAGTATTGCCATCACTTTAATGGGTGTGGACATCGTTTCCTTCTTCTTCTCCTTCGGCAAAGTGGAAAAATTGAACATAAGCTTCAATATATTCTCTTCCAGCCTTTACATTGTTGACATCAAATTTTTTGAGTGACATCACTTTACCAAATCGTATTGTCAATTCTGCCATTTTGTTTTTCGGAACCAGATCTTTCAGGGGAGAAAGGTTACCTAATACAATTGATTTATCAGCAGCAAGTATTTTATCATCAATGGGTGTGCCTGATGGTTTTACCCCGGTGTAAGACACGCCTTCACCTGTGCGGTGAACCCTGACCAGTGTCTCGAAAAAGTATTTATCAGAAAGTTTCTTTGCTTCAGGGCTAAGTACTCTTACTTTCATAATGAGGTTAAAGGCTTCTTTTATCTCTGCTTCATCCTGAGGGCGAACCCATTTGAGAACATAGTTTACGTTTGTGTGAGTAATAGCTTTTTTGGCATCTGCAATTACAGGTCCATCCATTGTATCACAATGTGCAAAGGTTACGAAAGGATAAAGAAAAAATACCGAGAATAAAAAGAGGGATAATAAACTGAATTTGCTTAAGTTGTTAGTTCTCTTTTGCCTCATTGAATTTTCTTCTGATTGGATTTTGATTTTTGTTTCCATGATTTTTGGTTTAATTAATTGTTAATACTATTTATTATTGGATTGACCGACAAAGCTTCAAATTCCTGAAGGGCAGCAAAAGCTTTGGATCCATATACTACCGATGGGCCACCTCCCATATAAATTGCAGTTCCTATTGTTTCTACAATTTCATCATGGGTCGCACCTTTTTCAATTGCATCGTGAATATGCATTGTGATGCATCCTTCACACTGCGTATTTATTGAAATACCCAAAGCGATGAGTTCTTTATATTTTGGTTTTAATACTCCATCCTTTGACCCTATCTGATGTACTTTAGAGAATGCAGTCATCATTTCAGGATTTTCTTTTGCGTAACTGCCAATCATGTTTAAGGTTTGCTCATAAATGGCTAAATAATTTTTTGTCATAATATATTTCCTTTCTTTAAAAATTTAAAAACCGTTTGTGAATGATTCACTGAGCAAAATTATAACACGGCACCAGGCCGATCGCTCTATTTTATAAAGTGGGACTTGTTTAAATGGCGTTATAAGCCCCAGTTTATAAAGTGGGACTATTGAATTACAGAAATAAAGTAATGGAAACCTTACAAATTGGCCTCTTTGAATTGAGAAGGAGTAAGCCCGGTAGATTTTTTAAACATCCTGTTAAAAGCTGATTTTGAATTGAAACCACATTCAAAAGCAATTCCAAGGAGTGAATAATCCTTATATTTTGGGTCAGCAACAGCAGCTTTAAACTCCTGCACCCTGTAGTGATTTATATAATCGAAAAAATTCTGATGATGATACTCGTTGATGATCCGGGAAAGGGTATGTGGTTGGATTTTCACTTTTTCGGATAACTGATATAACGTTAATTCATTATTCAGGTAAGGCTTGTTCGTTTCCATATAATCTGAAAGGGAAGAAAGATATTTCTGAATATCTTCCATTTTTAAAGGCGATCCGGAGTAGGGTATGTTTTCGGTTAAAATATCGATGGAAGGTTCAGGGAGGCGGGAAGTAAAAATAGCAGGTTGATAAATTCCAAAGTAGCCAACAAAAATGATAAAAACTGAAAGGGTAAGAAAAAGTCCGTTGATACAAAAATCATCAGAAAACAATAACAATACATGATGCGTAAAAAAGATTGCTACAAGTATTGTCCAGGTAATCCCCAGTATAACGGTTAAGTTTCTCAACCAAATAAGATTTCTATTTTCCAGTGCTGAAAAAGTATTTGAGATATTCTTTCGGTGGTTTCGAAGTAAACGAATCGACCAAAGAATATAATAAGGAACAGAAATGGCAATGAAGAAAAGGAATATGAGATATATAAAGGGTAAATCAATTTTCCGGGATGCATTCATGCCTTCGGTATTCTTTAGAATATCACGGGACGAAAAGAAAATTATGAGGTATAAATTAAATAAGAGGAAAGGAATTAAATGCAGGAATATTTCCCGGATAGGCTTAAAATCTTTATGAATTAATGATTTAACATACCAATACAAAAAAGGTCCATTGAGCAGTAGAAGCGAAATGTATAAATTTATCAGCCAGGGATTCTGCAGGAAAAATCCGGCAGGGCTTATGGTGTAAACTGAAACATATAAACTAAGAAAAATCAACCATGCCCCCATAAAAAAATCATGGAGTGCTTTTTCGTTTTTTTTAATCAGTAAAGCTGCCAGAAAAAAAGCCTGAAATGCACCTATTAATAAAATCTTACCGATTAGAACTTGGTTCATGGTTCAAAATATTCCAAAAATACAGAATTATTGAATACCTGAGATTATTTAGAAAATCCTGAAATACGGTTTATGCCCAATAAATGCACTTTTCAGAGCGATGAGGATTAAAAATAAATTTATTTTTCCATTTTTGTAAGAAACAGTAAAACACAGCATATCTTTGTAAGTGAATAGTCACTTACAATATTATGGAACGTCAAAGTACAGATATCCGACAGGAACAAATCAAGCAGGCAGTAATCGACATCATCTCAACCGACGGATTGAAAAATCTGTCAACTCGCAATCTCGCTCAACGTATTGGTATGAGTGAAGGTAGTATTTTCCGACATTTTAAAAGTAAGAAAGATATTATACTTTCTATTTTTAACGATGTTCAGGATAATTTTATTGGGGAATTAAAAAAAATTGCCTGGTCCGATGAAGAGCCTTCTATCCGGTTGTTTAAATACCTTGGGGCAACTATAAAATATCATATTGATAATAAAGGAACAAATATGTTGCTTCTTTCTGAAGCATTCTATAATAACGATCCTGAACTGAAGAAACGCTTAGAACAAATTTTTAATGACCAAAAACAATTTGTGACGAAAATAGTAATGGATGGCATTAAAATGGGTATCTGGGAGGAAAATATTCAGGTTGAAAACATTGCTCTGATTTACATGGGAATTCCCGTCTCTATGAATATTGAGATGCTACTGGGAGGAAAGGGTATACATTTTGAAAATTTTTGTAATCATATGACACAGTTATTATTAAAAATGCTTCAAAAATAATATAGAGGCAATGTGATTTTTTTTGTCTATCTATGTAAGTAAGTACTCATTTACAAAAGGGTTTAATTATTTACTAATAAATCTTCTACAAATAAAACCACCAAACAATAATATTAACAAAAGGTGTATAGGAAAATTTTAATCTAAAAAACCATACATGATGAAAAAGAAAAAAGTCCTTCTATTGTTCGCGGTATTGCTATTCATAATAAGGTCATCTTATGGACAAAATATCGAGACCTTGCAAGATACCGGTTCGGTTCAGAAACCAATATTCTTGTCAATATCAAACCTACGGCCTATAACCCTCAATAAACAAAGGGTACTTTTTAGTCTACAGGCTGAATACCCTAAATTCTATAAATACCTCAATTCTAAAAGTGGTAAGACTGAGCCTGTTTCAGAAAGCACAGTTTTGAATGAAGCATACTATTTTGGTCATGTAATTTATGGACTTACAAACCAGATTAATTTATTTGCCATTCTACCGATGGCATCGGTTCACCATTATTCCCCGGCCGGTACATTTATCGGAAAGGGATTGGGTGATATTGAGATAGGAGGTACTTATAGCCTGCTTAAACCGAAAAACAGAGAAAACAGCCTGACTTCAAGCTTAACCCTGGGTTTTCCTACCGGTAAAAACAAAAATTTGGGTTTGAATGATGAGCCGTTGGGGCTTGGGGCATATAGATTTAAAGGCGATGTGACCGGATTACATCGATTCAAAAAACTGGATATTATATATTCGATTTATTACGAGTATCGTACTCCCAATTCAGTAGGAATTGAAGTAGGTGATGAAACCGGCGCTTATTTAACCCTTCAAAAACAATTGAATACAAGCTATGGAAATTTTGGTCTTGAAGGTGGAGCTTTTGGTTCATGGAATTTTAAAGATAAAAAGAATGGTACATCCATTGCTCACACTGACGATTATATTGCAAACCTTTTTATTGGTGCCTGGTACAATTATTTAAAAGACTTCTATATCCGGTTCGGAGTACCCTACACGATCTATCAAAACAAAAGTTGGTTAATCAAATACGAAGTTTTAATACAGCTTGATTATCATTTTGAACTTAAAAACAATAAATAACCACAATATCATGAAAGCAAAAGTAATACTGATGGTTTCACTATCGCTGACAAGCCTCTTCCTTATTTCCTGTGAAGATTCTAACAAAAAAGAAATCACCCAACATCAATTTATGGGATATATTGAAAACACCCAGATCAATATCACTGGCCGTATGTCGGGGAAAATAACAAAAATATTTGTTGATGAAGGGGACACTGTCAAACAAGGTGAGAAAATTGCCCAACTTGATATAAGGGAATTAGATGCAAACATGGCAGCCCTTAATTACCAATTAAAAAACATCGTTTTAAATAAAAGCCGGATCGAACATTTATTCCAGGCCGGAGCATTACCGGAGCAGAAAGTTGATGAGATTCAAACATCTTATGAGGTGCTTAGAAGTAATATTCTGGCATTACAAACCAAAATTGAAGACATGGTTATAACCTCTCCGATTGATGGTATCGTTAATGTTAAGGTCATGGAAAGTGGTCAAATGTTATCGCCCGGAATGGCTGTAATTATAGTTACCGATCCTTATGGAACCTGGGCACGGTTTAGTATCCCCGAAAAATATATCTCCGGGATTAACTTAGGACAGCAATTTGAAATAAAAAGCAATACTCCCGGGTTAATTTTCGCAGCTAAAGTAATTCAAATTCTCCCCCTTGCTGATTTTGCAACACATACTCCAACAACGCTGAGGGATGAACGTGACGTAAGAACTTTTGATGTAAAAATGAAGTTGATCGATGCTCCTAAACATTCTCCTGTCACGAACTGTAAGCCGGGAATGTATATATATCTTACGCTGAAGGATGAAATTATTGCTGATTCAAAACTTAATAAGAACCTATAGTCATGAAAATACTCAAACTTTTAATGATGGTTCTCACCCGAATTGTTATGATTTCATTGGTTTTAGTATTGTTTTTCAGTATGATGGCAGGAATGTATTACAAAACTGCCCCACGCAATATTCGTATTGCGGTTGTGGATGAAGATCATTCATCATTCAGCCGTTCTATTTTATTCAACATCCGGGCTACAGATTATTACAGGGTAGTAGCTCAACCGGCTGATTATCTTTCTTTGCAAAAGATAATTGATGGAAATGAAATAGACATGGGGATCATTATTCCACACGATGCCTATCGTGACATACAAAACAACATGGAAGTCAGAATAATGGCAGCTCTAAATGGTACAGCCAACCCATCAATTACAGGTTCTGCTCTTTCAAAACTCAATCAAATTGCCGCGACGCTTAATGGCCAACTTGCAATGCATATCCGGGCAGAAGACCTGGGTGGAATTCCTAATATCCGCCATTCAAAAGGCCCTATGCTCAGTGTTTCGGAACGAGTCTATTATTCACCCTCATTGAGTATGGAAGCTTCTGTGCTTCCCGCTTTCATGGGTCTGGCAATGCAGACAATATCCATGCTTACTATTCTTTTTGCTTTGTTGGGTAGCCTGAAAAGCTGGAAACAAAAATTTCCATTTATCAGTAATGCCAGACAAATTCCGGTAAAAGAGCTTATCAGGGCAGGAATAGTTTCATGTGTTGTAGCAGGGTCTGCCATTTCGATGGCTTTCTTTACGACCATGTATTTATTTGGAGTCCCTTTCATACAACAAGAAATGTGGAACGTGGTAGTTGTCATTTTTCTGTTCACCCTTGCAATGGAAAGCATCTCTTACTTTCTGGTTCTCAATATAAACAATAGTGGAATTTTAGCCGCTATCATCACACTCATCGTTCTGCCGGCATTTATGTATTCGGGGTATATGGTCCCTTTCGAACAAATGGCTGATTTACCAATCAGAATTGGTGGTTGGTTTCCATTAAGATATTATTTAAAAGCGCTTTACCTGGTGTTTAACCATCATCAATCACTGATCGTAGCACAACCTTTCATGAATAAACTTTGGCAATTTTCAGGATTGTTCTTTTCATTGTCTATTGTGTCTATACTCATCGGCCAAATAGAAAGAAAATATCGCACAAGAAAATATAAAATCGAAAATAATCAATTAAATATACAGGAGATTTAATCATGAAAAAGGGAATCATCATTTCTTTTCTACTGTCATTTACTTTATGGAATTCTGTATCATTTGCACAAAAGGCACTAACGCTTGATGATGCCATAAGGATATCTCTGGATAATAATCCGTCTATAAAGATCAATCAAAGTCAAATCAAGGAAGCTGATGCAAAGAAAATACAGGTCTATTCTAGTTTTCTGCCTCAGGCTGATATACTTTCGAAGTATTATTACACCAATAATATTTCAGAATTATTCCCACTTGATGGATCCAGTGTTCCGGTTATGAACAATGGAACACCAACAAGTGAAGACATCATAATGCATTCAAAAGCACCCTTTCCAATATTTGACAGAGATGTTTTAATCATGGATATGAATGTGATATATACTTTATATGCCGGAGGAAAACGTAACAACGCCATTGAAAGCACAAATGCTTTAAAGGAATCATACCAGAAAGACCTTCTGGAAACAAAAGGGAATTTAAGTCTGAATGTGAAAACTGCCTTTTATAATGTGCTTTTCCTGGATGAACTTTTGAAGGTTTATGAGAAAACCTTAAATCAGATTCAGGAACATCTCGACCTTGCTGAAAAATCATACAAAGAAGGTGTTCGCTCAGAATTTGATGTTCTTATGTTCAAAACCAAAAGGATAGATTTCAATAGTCAACTCATTGACCTAAAAAGCAAAAAGGAAATTGCTTTATACGCATTAAAAGCGTTGCTCAATTTTCCGGATAACGACTCCATCATTTGTATCGGTTCTATTAGTAATAGTTTAAACGATTCTCTTCTTTCATCAGAACAATTATCAGACAGTATTGATATCGGGAACAATAAAATACAATCATTAAAAGCCATGAGAAATGTGCTCAAATACAAAGAGAAAGTTGATAAAGCTGAAAATTTGCCAACATTGTTCACTTTTGGAAACTATCATATTTATCACGGCATAGATACTCCACCTTTTGATCATGCATGGCGCCAAGGTTATGCAATTGGAGTTGGTTTAAAAATCAATTTGTTTGATGGGAATTTAACGAAAGGTAAAGTCCTGGAAACAAGAGCTAATATTGATAAAATCAAGAATTATGAAGAAAGTTCCAGGCTTCAAATCCAAAACAAGTATTTAACATCTGTTCAACATATCCATTCACTCGAAGCACAAAGAGAATCGGTAGTAAATAACATTGAGGTTGCAAATAAGGCTTATGAAATTGCAATGGTGGGATATAAAAACAGTGTAATAACTACTATTGAATTGAATGACACACAATTAAATATCACTAAAGTGAATATCCAGTTATTAAGCATTGATAAAGACATACTTCTTGAACAGGCTAACCTCAAATATCTGCTGGGTATAATTTTTTGACGCTTTATTTATTTATGTCAAAAGCTTGCATTGTTTAAATTATATAAATTATATTTGTGAGAGAATATTCACTTACTTAATAACATTAAACTTTAAATTAATTTAAAACTATGAAAATCACCAGATATAAAGACCAACAAATAAAAGATACTCCTCACAAGATTGATGTCAGGGAGATGTATAACAAGGAATCAGCAAAGGTAATGCTTATGGCATTAAAACCAGGTGAAAGTCTGAAACCGCATAAAACACCGGTAGATGTGTTTTTCTACATTCTGGAAGGATCTCCAACCATTCATGTTGGGGATGAAAGTGAAGTATGCACTGTAGATACGCTTGTTGAAAGCCCTGCTGATATTTTACATAGCATCAGTAATAATTCGGGTTGTTTAGCCAGAGTTCTGGTTGTGAAAACACAACGCCCAACAAGTATGAATAATCTAATTTAAATTCGCTTATAAAAGATTGATCTTTATGGAATATACTCCCCGTCAGTTCGAGATTATAGAAGCTACCGGCAAAATACTGACCTCATCGGGTATAAGCGGTATGACGATAAAGAATCTGGCAAAAGAAATGAAGTTTACGGAAAGCGCTATTTACAGACATTTTGCAGGCAAGGAAGAGATCATTATAGCAATGCTTTCCTATCTGGAAGATAAACTGGATGAATGTTTTTCAGCAGTTTTACTTACACCTGAACCTGAAGAAAACTTCAAAGCATTGTTCTCAGCTCAGATCAACTATTTTAAATCGAATCCTCATTTTGTTGTAGCTGTGTTCCTGGATGGGTTAATGGAAGAGAGCCAACAGATCAACGAACACATCTTCAATATCATGAAAATAATGATGAAATATCTACTATCTATTATCCAGGACGGACAGAAGAAAGGGATATTTACAAATGCTATTCCGGCTGAAAATATAATGCATATTGCGATGGGGGCATTCAGACTTCATATGTTTAAATGGCGAATTAAAAATTTCCAGTTTGATTTACAGCAGACTGGAGAAGAAATGGTACAATCGATTCTTACTTTAATTAAAAAATAAATCATTATTCATTAAAAAAAGGAGAGCTTATGACTGATTCTATGGCTGTTTTGAATGGTTTAATTGTGGTTTACACTTCATATGCCATTGCAATCATCTCCCTTGTTGCTTGGTTTGCATACAAGATCACCAGAAAGGGAGATGAAAAACAAATGAAGCCTGTTTATTTCTATACCTGGGTGGGTTTTCTGATTGTACTGGGTGTTTCTATTCACATTGTTACTTACAATACAATCCCTTGGGCACCAATGGATTTAAACCGAAAGGAGATCAAGGCTGATAAGACTTTTAATATTACAGTTGGGAATCATCTCTTTCATCTTCCCTCGGAGAAACTAATGATCAAAACACACGACAAAGTACTGTTTAATGTTACTTCGGATGATCTGACCTATGGTTTTGGACTGTTCAGAACAGACAATACGATGTTGCTTCAGATGCAGGTAGTGCCAGGACATGTTAACGATATCCTCTGGCAATTTGACAAACCCGGGGTCTATACGATCCGCTCTACAGAGTATTCGGGACCGGCAGGCACACAGATGATCCTAAAGGATGTAGTCGAAGTAAAGGACTAACTCTGAGTTTACTCAAAATAAAAAAATTGTTTTGATTACATAAAAAAAAATAACATGAGCTTTATCAGTACTTTATTACAAGGAGAGCAAAATGCTTTTAAACCCGATTCCTTAACAACCATGCAAAAGATCACGCTTCGCTTTGTGGTTGTAGGGTTGATCTATTTCGGTCTGGCTGCTCTCGAAGGGATGATCATGAGGATCCATGAAATCAGTCCCATTCCCGGAGTTGATCCCGGTCACTTTTTTGCCATGATGACTGTTCATCCATTGGTGGGGATTTTTGGTTCCACCTATATGGTTGTCTTTGGAGCCTTTTTATTTCTGGTCCCATTTCTAATGAAAAAACCTTTGTGGAGTATTAAACTGGCCCACTGGACTTTTTATCTGATTACTTTTGGCACATTGATCATGTGGGGTGCAGGGTTTATTACACACTATTCCCCTCTTTATACACTATACTGGCCTCTTCCTGCTGATACCACACAATTCAGTGCTCTGGGTGGTTCATTTTTTATTGTGGGAATAGCCGTTATCATGGTTGGAACAATGATGTATGTCGTCAATATTTTTAAAACAATCGTCTATACACCTGAAGGATGGGAAAAACAACTTTCGGGTAAACTGATAGCATCTGCACTAGGGGTAGGTGGTTTAAAAAATCTTTTTGCTAAAAAGAAAACTGAGCATTTGGTTTCACTTCCGGTTGCGGCTATAGCACGCGGAACTATTGATGTCATGCTCAATGCAGTGATTATCACTTTTGCCGGTGTCCTGATACTGATATTTCTGGTAGCCGAACTCATGGGAATAAGTCTGAAATCGACAATAATTGACGCTCTGCTGTATAAGAATATTTTCTGGTGGGGACTTGATTTGGTTGCAGATGGATTGGTTCTGATATTTGTTGCCGGTACATGGTATCTATTGGCTACTATGATAACAGGAAAGAAGCTGTTCATGGAAAATTTTGCCCGTGCAGCATTACTTGTCGAACTCATCGTTTCCTGGACTGTATGGTCACATCACCTGATGTCGGATCAGGCACAACCCGGAATACTGAAAGTAGCATCGGGTGAAATGGTTACGGCTTTTGAGCTGATCACACAGGGTTTGGCTTTCTTTATCACACTTGTTACTTTGTGGAGTGCTCGTCCGCTAAAGATGACAAACGAACTCAAGTTCCTGTTGGGAGGATTGCTTGGTTTTGCATTGGCAGTTCCGGCCGGGATACTTCAAGCTGACCTGGGATTAAACAGGATTCTGCACAATACCCAATGGATCATTGGTCCTCATGTACATGTGGCTATCCTGATAGGTCTGACCATGACACTCTATTCAGCTATTTATTTCCTCTTCCCAATTCTTACAAACGGAGCCAAGTTGTACAGTCAAAAGCTTGCAAACTATCACTTCTGGGCTTTCCTCCTGGGAGGTATCGGAATGGGAGCCTTCATGGGTATGGCAGGGATGAAAGGTATGCTTCGTCGTACTTTGTATCTTCACGGAGAATATAATATTTACATGATTCTGGCTGGTATTTGTGGGTTTGTGCTTTTCTCTGCATTCGTGGTGTTCTTTTATAACATCGTGATGAGTGTGGGTATTAAAGGAGTATTGGGAATATTCACCTCTTCAAAAACCAAGACAACTGAGCTTTCACCAACTCCCGTACCAGCCTGATCGAACGAAAGCATCGTTTTATTGATTGCTTGGATCTAATGAAGATGTAATACGCCAATCTATTATTCTGCAACCTTTGGTTTTGCCTGATTGTTGATTTAAAAACATATTATAAACATCAGTATGTTCCCTATTGGGTTCACATTTTAAATAAAACTAAAAAAGCTAACTACATATAAAACAGTAGTTAGCTTTTTTATTTAAATTTTCTTTTACATGGTAAAAGCATTAAAAAAAACTATTTCTCAATTAATAAATTTTTGTTATTAAATTAAATAGTAGGGCCTACCACCATTCACACATAATGCCAAAATTATTTCTATCAAAAGTTAAGACAACATTGCAGAATGGGGATTTAAATGAAATTTGGGTTTAATCCTTTTTCTAGCGCCCTCTCAGGGCTTGAGGGGGGGTGTGTATGAGTGTACTCGTGGCTTCGCCCTGGGCTAATATATTATTTCCCTTCGTGGAAAAGAAGACGGGTGTTAACTTCTATTGATATTTATCCCCTGTGGGGAAGAAGACAAAAAAAATATTTCATGTTTTAGAGTTTTTAAGAGAAAAAGGGGCGACTTTTTTTTAGGATTTTTGAAATTAAGGTGATTTTGTCTCCCAATGGCTCCCAACGGCTCCCAATGGCTCCCATTATTTACTTGACATAGAGTATATTAGTGTTGTAAATTAGTGGTGTTGATCAACAGTTATTTCAATTTACTAATTTATGAACCCGGTTACCGGCATTTGACTTTTGGCAAAAAGAACAATGAAAGACTCAAGGCCTGGTAACTACAAAAGCTAAAAAAATGGCTATTTTAACTGGTGCTATTAAGTACCGCGGAAGCTTCAAAAGTATCCGCAATTATGTGAACCTCCATGACCCGAATGTCTATGCCGGGGAAAAAGGAGGCGCTAACCGTGACCAGATTATGAACAATCCTGTCTTTGCCCGTACACGTGAAAACATGAACGAGTTTGGAGGAGTTGGTCTTGCCGTGCAGGCAATCCGTCGTGGTCTTTTAAATCTGCTTCCCGAGCAGACTGACAAACTCTTCACCTCGCGCCTGATGAAGGTGGTGAAAGAGGTCAATCGCAGGGATTATGAAGGAATCCGTGGTAAACGGGCTATCTCCTTCACCTCTAATCAGCCTTTGCTGACTACTTTGGTTTTCAATAAGCTGCAGAAAATATCGAGCTTGCTGGCCAATCAGTTTGTGTATCTGCATCCTATCACCCGTGCTACAGCTACGCTGTCGCTGACGGATTTTACTGTCAAGCCGGTGCTGGTTCCTAAAGGAGCTACTCACTTCCGGATCCAGAACCATATCAGCATTGTCTCTGATTATGCTTACATTGATCTGAACCGTAGGTATGAGACTACCAGTCCGCTGAATACGATCAGCGCGTTTATTTATTCGGAGTACACTCCCATTGGGACTGCTTTGACGGATGAACTCGTGGCTGCGTTTCCTGTCGGAATTCTTCCTGGGGATGTTGATACTGTAATCCAGAGTGTTGGGGTTGAGTTTTATCAGTTGAACGGGGCTGCTAATTATTCCCAAATTATGGGTGGGAGTATGTTGGTGGTTGACGCGTTCTAGGCTGACTCGTTGAAAATGTGCGGCTACGCTGGTGCAGATTTTAAATCTGCACCAGCTAATCTGCACCAGCTACCTTGGGCATCAACAATTTAAAACTTACAATCATGAATCCTTCCGCAGATTTAACCTGGCTCTTTGGCATACTGATTTCGGTGCTGCTTTCATTGGTGGTCTATTTCGTCCGCCTGATGCATGTTGACTTCAGACGGATGCAGAAGGACCTTGCCGAGGTTAAAACGACTACACAGCTCATCAAGAGCGAATTTAAAGGTGGCCTGGGGCTCATCAGCCAGAGGGTTGAGCAGCTCGAGACCAAAATGAAACAATTTGAGACTGTCTTTTATAATACTTTTAGTTATGAAAAAAAGTAATATTCCGGAGGTTGAGTTGACCCTTGCACAGAGGGTGGTGGCTCCTACTCCAAAGTTCTTTCGTTTGTTGAGGACTATCGGGGTGGTAGTTGGACTGGTTGGAGCTTCGATTTTGGCTTCCCCGGTGGCTTTGCCGGCTGTTGTTGTTACCGTTGGGGGTTATCTGGCTTTGGCCGGATCTATCGTTACAGGGTTATCGCAAACGGCAGTGGGGAAAGAATAATGTTTGAGGGCGGCCACAGCATTAGATGTTCAATAAAATAGCTGGTGCAGATTTTAAATCTGCACCAGCTATTTTGTAGTTAGAAATCAGAGGTAAGTCACTATGACAGGCTCAGCGACCACGTTATTTAAAATGAATTAATAGCTAATTATTTTTTAATCCATACGATAGATGTAGGTGTACGGTCAACCGGTGGAGTAGTCCCGATGCGATTATTCCTGATATAATTGGGAATAGCAACAAGTGGAGTTCCATCTGCCCAGGTGCCCTTTATAGTCATGATGCCACCAAACAAATCAGGTCTCCATTCCGGTTTTAATGGAGTTGTTCCCATTGACTGGTTGATGTCAGGCTGATCAGCTTTCTCAACGTTATAGATTAGTGGCCCATAGCGTAAAGCAATACGACCCTTGTCGGCTTCGATCTTGTCGTCAGCTGTGATCTTCTGTATTTCCATCGGAATCGACAGGTTTATTTTGTCACCCTTTTTCCATTCACGGGTTATGCCGATATAACCACTCTCTTCTTTCATGGGTACCGGACGACCATTAACAGTCAAAGACTTCAACGTTTTAACTTCAGGGATTGAAGTATAGAGTTCACTGGTAGCACGATTTGGAACGCGGACATATACCGTGAAGTTTTTGGTCTGTTTTGGATTTACTGTAATGGCAACTTCACCTTTCCAGGGATAATCGGTTTTCTGAACCATCTCAACATCGGTACCGGCAACCTTTTCAACATTGATGGTGCTCCCGATATAGAGATTTACGTAAATCCCGTTATCGCTTTTCACATAGGTCCAGGTTGGAACCATCAATAAAGTACGTGGGATATTTCCTACACAACAGGGACATTGGTGCCATGCATCACGCGGTGCATTGCCGGTAAGGGCATTGGTATAGCAGAAATGAGTGCCATCATAGTCAATGGATCCAAGGAGCGCATTGTACATGGTTTCCTCATACAGGTCGGCATACTTTGCATCATGGTAGGCAATGTTCATTTTGTACTGGAAAAAGATGAGTCCACAGCTTGAGCAGGATTCACAATAAGCATTATTGGGCAGGGAGTAGTTGCCTCCGAAACCTTCTGAGGTCTCACCACTTCCAACACCACCGGTAACATAGTATTTTTTGTTCACCATGTTATTCCAAAGTGACATGACTGCGCTCTGGTAATCAATGTCGTGGGTTTCAGCTGCTACATCAGCCATTCCGGAATAGGTGTACATTGCCCGGACTGCATGGCCTACTGCCTCATACTGTTGTTGTACGGGAACAGCGCTCTGATCATATTCACTCCCGTTTGCACGGTTATCAAGGAGAAACTTTGCCAGGGCAATGTAATTGTTTCCCTTGCCGTTTCCTTCAACATCATTTACGAAACGGCCAAAACGTACCAGGGCCTGTTCCATTTCCTGATGACCATCGTACCAGTATTTCTTTCCGGGACCAATATTGGCAACCCAACAGTCTGCCAGTTTCTTGGCTGCATTATAGAGCCGTTTATCTTTGCCTTCGGTGAGGGTGTAATGGTTAATGGCGGATTCAATGAAATATCCTGCAGTGTAACCTTCATGATTACCTCGGCTTTGTGGTGTCCATCTTTCTTTCCAACGGGTGGTATCCCGCAAAGTGTAAGCTGTTTGAAGATATCCATCGGGTTCCTGAGCAGCAAGAATGATCGGGATCCATTTTTCGATGGTCTTCTTCATTTTTTCTTGTGCCGCTATGATTTCCTTATCTCCCTGTGGATCGACCATCAGGGCAATACACATTGATTCGACGGTTTGATGTACCCATGCATTGGAGAAGACATAGCCAATGTGCTTTCCATGAGGTTCACCCCTGAGGGCTTTGGCTGCTTCGATGAAGTTATCCAAACCACCCTGGCCAATCGTTAAATCAGTACGTTCGATCTGACTGACACACCACGGAATCCAGTTTGTAATCAACGCTTTGGCCCGATTGTTCCAAAGGGGATTGTCAATCTTGTATCTCTTGGTATAAACAACGTCGAGTCTTTTCTTTTGAGGTTGGAATATAACTTTTGCTTTAAGGGAAGACCCGGCTTTTGTAGTGCCAGCTTCAGTTGAAAGAAGCAGACTATACTCTCCGGGGACTGTAAACTTAGCCGTTGTTACCAAGGCTGTTGGATCAGCAAATTCTACTTTGGCAGGACCGGTTGCAGTCCACATTGTGTTTTTCAATGGCGCTACTGTTTTGATATCACCTGCCAGATATGTCTTTCCACCTAGCATGACGTCACGGTCAATCCCGGCTGTTACAACAGGAGGGACATCGGGAGAGTTGAGGGTTTTCAAAACTTTCCATTCAAGGATAGTTGATGAACCCCGGTCAACAGAGTCGATCTCCAGTCTGAGTTTTGTAGTGGTGACCGCATTAAATGTCGTGTTGTTATACTGGTTGTTGACCAGTCCTAATCCGGCTGCATTGGTTACCGGTACATAGTCATTTCCATCCCAGTATTTAAGTCTGTATGCTTGTGGCAGTTTAGCCAGGTTGTCGAAATTGAAAAAGAAGATGGCTATTTCATCAATGGTGACCGGTTTGACCCATTCGTATTGCAGCCACTGAGCAGTTAAACGTTGTGGCCTTCTGTTAACATTGGCATTGGCGGTGGGATTTGCAGCCCTTTGGCGCATACCATCAGGTACCGTGTTTGGAGTCAGACCATCATTCAGAGAGGTTAACGGAGCGCCCCCACGACCTGAACCTGAAGTTTTAGCAAGTACGGCAATGTTGACCTTAGTGGTCTGGCCATTATTTTGACCCGAAACTGAAAGTGTAAGTGCCATTCCAAAGAAAGCCAGTAGTGTGATTAATAAATTCCTGGTATTTTTCATTTCATAACAGTTTGTTGATTTATATATGGTTGACGTTTATTGACTTTAATGAAGATGATCCTATTTTATGTGTTGATTTTACACTTATAGGGATAAAAAAAATTAAATGTTCATAGGAAATTGATTTTTCATTTTTATTCAGTTACAAATATATAGGATGTTTTTCTACAAAACATAAATTCGTTGGCCTTCCAGAAATTATTTTACGTATTTAAGATGAAATATAGTTTGAACGATTGACAGAATGCAAATTATTACGATATTTGGAACCTAATCTACATTCATCAAAACGATAAACACTGCAGTATGAATAAGGAATCAAATGCTTCAGAACTATCTCGCAGGAGTTTTCTCCAATCAGGTTCAATCCTCGCAGCAGGAACATTAATTTCATCCGCATTGCCTTTCCAGAAGGTCTTTGCTGCTAATCCGGCAACCGGAGAACTGATGGTGGGTATCCAAATCTCAGCAGCGTCGTTTGTTGATGAAGGTGTTAATCAGGTTCTGGACATTCTTCAGGAAAAGGGGCAGGTCAATACCCTGTTCATTTCTGTATTCACTTATTCAGGTGGAGCAGGGGGTAGACAGATCCCGGGTTTTCCTTATCCCGGTCATGGTAAAAAAGAAGACACTTTTAATTTTCATGGTGGCAATTTTGCCACTCCTCATCCTGAGTTCTATAAAGACACGGTGCTGAAAGATACCAAGGCCCCTGATTTTGGGGACCTGGATATCCTGAAAATGGTGTTGCCTGAAGCCAAAAAACGGGGCATGAAAGTAATCCCTTATCTCTATGATATCTGGCGCAAGGACACTCCGAACATAGATAAACTCCAGGAAATAGATCTGGAAGGAAACAATGCAATAAGTTGTTGCGCTTATAATCCCGAATATCAAGGATTCATCAAAGGGTTAACGCGTGACTTGTGCAGTTCCTATGACATCGATGGATTGATATGGGGATCCGAACATCAGGGGCCATTTAACAATGTGATTAATGGCTACTTTATGCGTGAATATGGCAACATCCCGACTTGTTTCTGTGAACACCACCGAAAAGCAGCCGAGAAACAAGGGATTAACTTTGAACGCGCTGTCCAGGGGTTTAAAAAGCTGATGGAATTCAGCACGAAATCTATGGAAGGGAAGCGTCCTGTCGATGGATACTTTGTAGAGTTCTGGAGGATAATCATGGATTATCCTGAAATCATCGCTTATGAGAAATGTTGGACCGATGGTCACAATTCTACCTACGCCAATATCTACAAATACGCCAAAGAAATTCGAAAAGAATTGCAGGTGGGATTTCATATCTGGCACAACAATTCTTTTAGCCCTTTTTACAGGGCAACTCAAAACTTTGACCGGTTTGCAGTATATGCAGATTTCATCAAACCGGTTTGTTACAATATTTCAGGAGGTGGTCGCTACGCATTATATATCAACAATATCGGGAATACGATATTTCATGATGTGCCAAAGGATGAACTGCTTAAACTGAACAATCATCTGCTTAATTATGATGACCCTATGACCATGGATACCCTTCCAAAGACGGGTCTCTCGCCAAAGGATTATGTATTCAGGGAATCAAAAAGGGCTTTGGATGAAGTACAGGGCAAGTGCAAGATTTATCCGGGAATTGATGTTGGGATTCCAATGAAACAGGAACGGCTGACTTTACCGCAGGATGTGTATGAATCGACCATGGCTGCATTGACTGCGGGGGCACAGGGCGTGATCTTTTCACGTAAATACTCTGAGGTACCGCTGGAAAATTTAGCTGCAGGAGGGAAAGCTATAAGAGAATTTAAAGCTTCTAAAGAATAATCAGGTTAGGGTTGCTGTTTTTCCTTTATCATAGGTTTCAAATCCATCCAGACACTTCCTTCAGGTACCTGGATACCAAGAACCAAGATGGTGATAATAATCGCCAATAAAAGCATGCAACCTTTTTTGTTATCTTCGCATCTATTATACCAGAAATAAGATTTTAAGTTAATGACTCGTTTTCCTGATATAATGTTGCTATGAAATTCAAATTAATGATCACATTTATAAAACAATACAATAATTTATTGTTGCTATTGATTGGCATACTGGGTTTTACTGCTTGCACCAGAGAAGCGCCTATGGAATATGGAACTCCGTCTGCCGATTTTATTATTAATGGAGTGATTGAAAATCAAGCCAATCAACCGATTCCCAATATTAAAGTTGTAGCACGTTATGATTCAACTTACACTGCATTAGATGGCAAGTTCTCACTTAAAAACAGAACTTTTCCGGCAGACCAAAATTTTATAACCAAAATTCGTGATATAGACGGTGCTGCTAATGGCAGTTATCAGGATAAAGACACTACCATTTCATTCATCAACAGCACATATACAAATGGTGATGGTCATTGGTACAGTGGAAAAGTTGATAAATCGGTTGTAATAAAACTGACTTCCAAACCATGAGTCATTTGAGTATAAAAAAGTGGTTAGCGCTCAAACTTCATCAAAAAGTAAAGCATAACAATTCCCACCTTCACGAATTGACCTATCTTTTCTGGGAATGTACCCTCAGATGTAATCATGCCTGTTTACATTGCGGAAGCGACTGCATGAAAGATAATGCTATTAAGGACATGCCTTTGAAGGATTTTCTTACTGCTGTTGATGACATTGCAAAGCATGTGAATCCAAATAAAATAACGGTGGGTCTGACCGGTGGTGAGCCATTGCTTAGAAACGATCTGGAGACATGTGGCCTGGAATTGTATAAACGGGGTTTCCCATGGGGCTTTGTCACCAATGGATATTTGTTAAACGAGAAAAAATTAGCAGGACTTCTGAACTCAGGACTACGAACTGTAACCATCAGTCTTGATGGGCTCGAAGCCAACCATAACTGGTTGCGGGGAATCAGCAACGGCTTTCCTAAAACAGTAAATGCCATCCGGCTTGTTGCAGAATCAGAAAAATTGGTTTACGATGTAGTCACTTGTGCGAATCAGCGAAATATTAATGAGCTTCACGAAATCAAGAAGTTGCTAATTTCTCTGAAAGTCAAACAATGGCGTCTTTTTACTATTTTCCCAATCGGTAGGGCTGTAGGGAATCCGGAATTATCACTTACTGATAAACAATTTGTACAACTGTTTGAATTCATCAAAGAAACCAGAAAAGAGGGTTTAATTACAGCCAATTATGGTTGTGAAGGGTTCCTGGGCGATTATGAGGGAGAGGTGAGGGATGGCTTTTTCAAATGCATTGCCGGTATCAGTGTGGGTTCTGTTTTGGCAGATGGATCTATCTCCGCTTGTCCCAGCCTGAGGAGTAAATTTATTCAGGGAAACATTTATAAAGATAATTTCATGGATGTCTGGAATAATCGTTTTGAAGTAATGCGTGATCGCTCGTGGACCAAAGAAGGAAAATGTAAAGATTGTAAAAGTTATAGTTTTTGTGAGGGAAACGGGTTGCATCTCAGAGATAATGACACGTTGGAACTGTTGTTTTGTCATTTAGAAAAGATTGAATCCGGCCGGAAATAATCTGTACAATTTATAATTTAATATCTCCGGGAAATAAAATTTCAAATAATAAATAACTATTTCCTTTATTCATGGTTCTTATTGACAAACTAAAATAAAACAAATCCTTAGCAATCGAAATAAATATTAAGATCATGAAGTACAGGAAATTAGGAAAGTCACAAATAATGCTCCCGGCAATAGGTCTGGGTTGCATGGGAATGAGCCATGCTTATGGTGAGCCCAATGATGTAGAATCTATTGCGACACTCGAAAAGGCGCTTGAAATAGGGGTAACCTTTTGGGATACGGCAGACATTTATGGCAACGGTAAAAATGAAGAATTGATTTCAAAGGTGTTGAAACCAAATCGGGACAAAGTATTTCTTGCTACCAAGTTTGGATTCCAGGCCAGGGCAGATGGGAAAGCAACAGACTTTAACGGAACACCGGCCTATATGAAAACTGCCGTAGAGAAAAGCCTGAAGCGGCTGAATACCGATGTTATCGATTTGTATTATGCACATCGCATTGATCCAAATGTTCCTGTGGAGGAAATGGTTGGCGCTATGGCTGAACTGGTCAAAGAGGGCAAGGTCCGTTTTCTGGGTTTATCTGAAACTTCTGCGAAATCGTTGAGAAGAGCATATGCGGTCCATCCGATCAGTGCACTCCAAAGCGAGTACTCCTTGTTGACCCGTGATGTGGAAAAAGAAATCCTTCCAACCTGTAAGGAACTGGGGATCACTTTTATTCCTTTCAGTCCATTAGCCCGTGGATTGATGACAAACACACTGGATTTACACAAACTGAAAGAAAACGATTTCAGGAAAACACTGCCCCGCTATCAGGAGGAATATGCCGAAAACAATACCCTTCTGGCTGAAGGATTTGCCGCTTTGGCAAAGAATAAGTCATGTACTGCTTCACAATTGGCTCTGGCCTGGGTTTTGGCACAGGGAGATCAGATCATTCCTATACCGGGAACGAAACGAAGAAAGTATCTGATTGAAAATGCAGGGGCTGTTGAGGTTGTTTTAAACAGCAAGGATCTGGCTGACATCGAAGCCCTTTTGGTAAAATACCCCAATATAGGCAGCCGATATAACGAGAGTGCTCTCAGACTTGTTGATAAAAGCTAATTATTGAGATTTTTAGGGTAAAAAGGTCATATTACCCCTCTGAAGTTACAGGAATAAAAGAATTTAATTTGTCCATGCAGGCCCTATGACGTGAACATTTCCAAGAGCTTTTGCAGACCTTTCGTGCTACATGTAGCGCGAAAGGTGCGCGAAAGGTATACCAATAGTGCTCGAATGGTATGCGAAATGGATTTTCTATTTTTCAATTTTATGCCTTGAATCTGCTCATGAAATGAGATGCATCATTATTTAATCGATAGCTGTGTTGGTAAAATTTGTTAATTCCTTCCCATCAATTCATAAACCCTAAAACAATTTGTTCAAAAAAGGAGTTTATTGAGTAACCTTTAAATTAACCACAGTAAAAATATAAATTTATGAGAAAAGTAAAGCTTTCATGGGCAGAACAACTTCGAATTAAAGCAAAAAAAGCTGAAGATTCAAACTATTTGAATCATCTAGGACATGTAAGTTTGCAGGTTAATATCCCCAAAAAAACAGCCCTTTATGATCCAAAACCATTGGACCTTTATGATGCTTACTTAATAGAAAAGGCATCATTGAAACAGAAAACCAACTCGGAGAACTTGTCCGTTAAGGTCAAAAACCAAAATGAAGACGATATGAGGGAATTAGAATTTCATGAGCAATATTTCTCATGATGGTCCAGTAAAAAGGTTAAAAATAAAAGGGTGTGGTTTATAAGAAATCACACCCTTTTTATATTATAATTGACCGCTGTATGCATGATCTACTGGCAAATCTTCTCCTGCCCATGCCTTTTTTGAAGTCCAGGGCAGATCTTTCCCCGTCCAGAAAGGATCAGTATCCGGTAAACCCATCATGATAAAGGCTTCTGAACATAAGTATAAACTTCCGGTAGAAATATAGGTTTCACCTATACCCGGTTGGTGACCTGCAAAACCAACCTGCAGCCATCCGTCCTTATCAAAGGTGCCCGGTGCTTCAACCTGTCTTTTAATGACCGTATATAGAGCAGCCCTGACTTGCTGAGGTTGTAGTTCTTTGGGTAGTGCGTGCATAAAAGCCATTTTTGAAAGTACCTGAAAAGCGCCAAAGCGATAGGCTAATGAACGTCCTACAACAGGGTAGGTGCCCTCGGGAGAGATCAACCGTTCCTGGATAGCCGCATACCTTGCACTTCTCTTTACAAATTCTGCATACATCGCATTGTCTCTATCTGTCAGCTTTGTTTTTGTTTCAATCAGTGTTGACATCACCTCTAACAACATTGGTTGTATAACAAAACTGTTGTAAAAGTCAAAATGGAATTCAGGCCCATCACCATACATACCATCTCCTTTATACCAAAGCTGGTGTTGCCGGATTGCATAGTCTATTCGCATCAGATCTGCTGAATTATCAAACTTACACAATGCAGCTTCTATAGTTGCGCTGAACAGCAACCAGTTGGAATAACCAGGTGTTATAACGCGGGTAGATTTTAATGCTTTAATCACATTTGCTTTTGTATCATTATCAAGTCTTCCCCATAATTGAACTGGTGCACGAAGCAATCCTTGTGCAAAGAAAGCTGCATCAACAACGGGTTGACCACCTTTAGTGAAATTCATGAAATCGGCTGACTTAGGATCAACGGCATTCTTTATACATAAAAGTGATAACTTGATGTACTTCTCTCGTAAAATTCCTTCAGTGGTATTATCCGGACCCAGTTCCAACCAGGGGGCCATTCCAGCCAGTAAACGACCAAAAGCTTCAAGATGGGTGACTGCGGCTCTGCCGGTACCATTTGTTTCTATAGGCATCTTTGCCCTTAATTCGTTCCTGCTTAAAGCATTTAAAACGGGATCTGCTATTTTGGTTAGTGTAGTGACACAATACTGCCTTTCGAGTTTTCCATCATCTGTAGCACCATTAACTTGTGCAAAAGATGATCCGAAGAATAATCCAATAAACAGAACAACCACAAGATACTTCATAAACAGGTGTATTTAAAATAGTTGTACCAATATTAATATATTTAGATTAAGAATTAATCTTTTTCTTCAACCGGAGTGACCTCGTTCCACCTGGTATTAATCCATTCCTTTTTATCCTCGGCAGTAAAGAAGGTCCAGGCAACAATCCTGCCCGATTTATTTCCCTGACCCATTGGAATGGTTTTCACTTCAATGGCTTCAACTCTTTCCAAAGCACTATAAATAGATCTAAGATGCGATTGTTTAGATACAGAAGTAGAAAACCATAAACAATTTGAAGAGAAAAGTTTACTCTGACGGATCATGTTTTCAATAAACTTTTCTTCACCTCCCTTGCACCACAACTCACTTCCCTGACCTCCAAAATTAAGAACAGGATCGGTTGTCTTTTCTACATTTAAATTATTTAATTTCCTAAGGGTCCCTGCTTGTGCATCTATCAGTGAGGCATGAAATGGAGGGTTACAGACTGACAAATCAAAGCGTTCATCCTTTTGTATGATTCCAAAAAAGATGTCGTTAGGTTGATGCTGTAGCCTTATTTCAACCTTGCCGGTTAAGACAGGATTCGCTTCAATGATTTTATTTGCAGAAGCTATAGCAACCGGATCGATCTCAGCGCCTATAAATAACCAATCGTATTCTTTGACCCCGATGATAGGATAGACACAGTTTGCTCCAACACCAATATCCAAACATTTGATCTGTTGTCCCGTTGGGATTCTGCCATAATTGTCACTACCCAACAGATCTGCAGCGTGATGGATATAGTCAGCTCTGCCAGGGATGGGAGGACAGAGATAATTCTCCGGGATATCCCATTCGCTTATTTCGTAATAGTGTTTCAATAAAGCCTTGTTAAGCATCTTTACGGCTTCAGGATTGGCAAAATCTATAGATTCATCATCATATATATTCATCTTTACATACTGAGCCAATTCAGGACAGGTTTCAACGAGTGATTTGAAGTCGTACCGCTCACGATGCTTGTTACGGATGTGGAGTCTTGTTTTTTCTTTGGGATGTTCTTTTTTCTTTGGGAGCATGAAGCGGGTTGGTAAAGAGGTTTTAACCGGTGAGTTAAGTTATGATGATAAGTCTGAATTGAATTTATCAAAAGTACTCATTTTAATAAGATGGTAGTTTACAGGTATGGAAAAAGGCTAACTTTGGCTTTTCAACACGTAATTATGGTTTTTCTGATTACTAAATGTATTTTTGTTTTATTTCAAACAACATGAACTACATCGTTGTTAGTATTTTAAAGAAGACCCATGCAGGATAAAGACAAAATATACAGCTACGATCTTGTTTACAATGGTGCTCCCATGCCATTTGTGATCAAGTCTATGGAGGAGATAGATATTGAAGCAGGAGGCATTGCAGACAATCCCCACCGGCATAATTATTACACCATTATCTGGTCATTGACTGCTACAGGTAAACACATCATCGATTTTAAAGAATACTCTTTAGATCCCCACCATATTTTTTTTGTTAGTCCCGATCAGGTTCATCAGATTATTACAGACCCAAACCCAACAGGCTATGTCATTCTCTTTACGCCTGAATTCCTTGAAAAGAATAGCATCCGCGATGATTTCATTGCTAATCTGAAGCTTTTTAAAAAGATTGACGAGACCCCACCTCTTGTCCTCACCGGGCAAATGATTGCTACCATAAAACCCTTTGCAGAGCAGATGCTTTCGATCTTTCATACTAAAAAAGACATGTTTCTGGAAGCCATCGGCGCTTACTTAAAGCTGTTTCTGATCGAATGCAATGGGCAATGCTCTTTATTCCCTGGCACCAATACCCAAACCATAGAAGTTGGAAAGACGATTGTGAAAAACTTCAAAACGATCGTTGAGAAAAATTATACCAGTTCTCATCAGGTGAAGTCTTATGCCGAGTCATTGAATGTGACACCCAATTATCTTAACGAGGTGATCAAATCATCCATTAATGTCTCTGCCAAAGATTTTATTCAGAACAGGCTTATTCTGGAAGCCAAGCGGATGGCCCTCTTTACAGACAAAAGTGGAAAGGAGATAGGATTCGATCTGGGTTTTGAAGATCCCTCTCATTTTAGCAAGTTTTTTAAAGCGAATACCGGACAATCTCTCCAGGATTTCAAAGAAAGCATTTCAAGATAGACACTTCCCCTGATTTATACCATCGATACCCTGATTTTTACATTTCCCGGCCTACCCGGCTACTGTACCTTTGTCTCATAAAATTTTAAACTAACTTAAAAACATAAGGACAATGGAAACTTTAGTAAAAACAAAATGGGGAATCGATGCTATCCACAGTGAAGTCGCATTCAAAGTTAAACACCTAATGATCTCTAACGTAAAGGGTGTATTCAAAGAATTTGATGCAAGTATTTATACCACTGGCGAAGACTTTATGACCTCTGAAATAGATTTCTGGTTGAACCCTGCATCAATTGATACCGGTGCTGCTGACCGTGACGCCCACCTGAAGAGTGCAGACTTCTTTGATGTAGAAAATCACAAACAGATCACTTTTATTGGTGACTCTTACGAGAAAGTTGACAACGATGGCAGTTATACCCTTTGGGGAGACCTCACCATTAAAGGTATCACCAAAAAAATTAAGCTGGATGTAGAATTCGGTGGTATCATGAAAGACCCTTGGGGTAATGAGAAAGCCGGTTTCACAGTCAATGGAAAGATCAACCGTAAGGATTGGGAACTGAACTGGAATGCAGCACTCGAAGCAGGTGGTGTTCTGGTTGGAGATGAAATCAAAATAAGCTGTGATATAGAATTGATAAAACAATCTTAATAATACCGCAATAATGGCAAACACAATTCTTCATAAAGCCGAAACCCGTGGTCACGCAAACCACGGGTGGCTGAATAGCATGCACACTTTCAGTTTTGCAAATTATTACAATCCTGAAAGAATGCAATTTGGCGCTCTAAGGGTGTTGAATGATGATACTGTGGAAGCCGGAATGGGTTTTGGAAAACATCCTCACGACAATATGGAAATCATTTCCATACCTCTTGAGGGTGATCTGGAACACAAAGACAGCATGGATAATGTGTCGGTTATAAAATATGGCGACATACAGGTAATGAGTGCAGGCACCGGAATATTCCACAGTGAGTTCAACAGGAATCGGGACAAGAGGGTGAAATTTCTTCAGATTTGGGTAATACCCAACAAGAAAAATGTTACACCTCGTTATGATCAGATTACCTTGAACAGTGCAGATCGCCACAACAAACTACAACAAATACTTTCACCAATCCCGGATGATGAGGGAGTCTGGATCTATCAGAACGCATGGTTTCACCTGGCACAATTCGATAAGGGAGTAAGTGCTGATTATACCATCAAAACGAAAGAAAATGGCGTATATGCCTTTATACTGAGCGGAGATGTCACAATTAATGACCAGCAATTGAATACACGTGATGGATATGGGCTATGGGATGTTGATAAAATCTCTATCCGTGCAGATACGGATGCAGAATTTCTTTTGATGGATGTACCGATGAAGTTTTAAATGGTTTTTAAAAAGTCATTTTCAACACCACTTTGAACCATTAATGATAAAAAGGAAATCTTTCAATTTCTTTCTTCTGATCTTTATTATCAACCCCTCTTACTGATCTCCATCAGAACTTCCCTGTTCTCGATGGAGATGCTTTTATCATCCAGTTTTATCATCCCATCCTTTTCAAAAGTCTTCAGTAACTTAACGGTACTCTCGGTAGAAATCCCTGCAAAGTCGGCAATATCCCTTCTGGAAAGCAACGTGAAGATATCCTCTGTCCCGTCATTGATGCTCTCGATATAGAGTAAAGCATCAGCCAGTCTACCATTCATCTGTTTGTATGTAAGGTTACGAATGGTGTCATACAGTAAAGTATTATGATCACAATAGCGACGGATGATCGAATAAGCAAACATCCCGTTTTGCTGAACCAGTTTAGCCAATGCCGATTTCTCAATAATGAACACCTTAGTATCTGTCAACGCTACAACAGAATAGTTGAATGTGCTTTTTCCAAAAACAGCCGACAGACCAACAAACTCTCCTGGACGAATGATTCTCAGGTTCATTTGTTTAGAACCTTCTCCTTCCAGATGTTGTTTTGATAAACCCTCTATTGTGAATAAAACATATGAGGCAAAGGCTCCCTGCTTTGTCAGGTTTTCTCCTTTTCTGAATAATACCTGTGTCTTACTTGCTTGGATTAGCTCAATTTCCTCAGATGTGAGTAATTGAAAACAAGGAGCCTGGATATCACAGACAAATTCCTGGTCTGTTTCTGTTATGGTTTTCATTTCCGGAAAGGTATATTTATATAATACCGTGCAAAGTTAGCATAAATCAATAAAAAAGTTGAGGTACTTCAATCTTATAGTTGTCGTGCCGTTTGAGGTAAAACAAATTTATTCCATTACTTAAGGGTAATTTTGTAGAATCAGATAAGGATAAAACTGCTCAATGTTAATCTACATGCATTGATAATTTTGTATCTTCACATATAAATATAAAACTATGAAAACGAATCAATTTATTATCGAAGAAACAAGCCGTTTTGATTTTGACAATACGGTAGAAAAGATTGTAGCAGAAGCTGAACGCAGAGAATGGAAAGTGCCTTTTGTTCATGATATGCAGCAATCATTGTCTAAAACAGGCAAAACAGTCAACCCGGTCAAAGTGATCGAGATCTGTAAACCCGAGTATTCAGGACAGATGCTTGAGTTGAACGACGAAAGAATTATTTCTGTACTGATGCCTTGTCGGATTTCAGTCTATGAAAAGGAAGACGGCAAAACCTACATTGCCCTCATTAATTCAGGAAATATGGCTTCAGGAATGGCGGATAACATTGCTGGTGTTTTGAAGTCATCATCTGCAGAATCAATGGAAATTATAAAAACAGTTACAGAATAATAAGAAATGAGTGAATTTGACAGCAGGGCAGGAGATTGGGACAAAAATCAGATACATGTAATGCGTTCAGAAGCTATTGCTTCCGAACTGATCAAACGTGTACCTATTACAAATAAGTGGTCCGCCCTTGAATATGGCGCTGGAACCGGATTGCTGAGTTTTATTTTGAAAGACAGACTTGCAGAGATACTGTTGATGGATAATTCGCAGGAGATGATCAATGTCACCGAATCAAAGATTGCAGCGTCAGGATATCTGAACATGAAAGCACTGAAGATTGATCTTGAAAAGGATGATTACGAAGGACAGTTTGATATTGTTTATAACCAGATGGTCCTTCATCACGTTGTAAATATTGATCTGATAATCAGTAAATTTAATTCCCTGATTAAACCTGGAGGTTATCTGGCTATTGCAGATTTGTATATAGAGGATGGTTCATTTCATGATCAGGCGTTTAATGGTCATTTGGGTTTTGATGTCGATCTATTAAAACAGCAATTAGAAAATCATGCTTTCAAAAATGTTGAGGTTAAACCCTGTTATACGATTCAACGTGAAAACGAAAAGGGCGAATTAAAAGAATATCCGATATTTTTAATGATTGCAAACAAAATATAAGGACATAATATCATGAAAAACAATGTAAATACTTCCTGGAAAGGCAATATGCAGTTTGACTCAGTAGTCAATGGTCATCATGTGATCATGGATGCATCCACTGAAGGAGGTGGTGAAGATCTTGGAGCTCGTCCAAAACAGCTCATGCTAACCGCTTTGGCAGGCTGTACTGGAATGGATGTGGTTTCAATCCTTAAGAAAATGCGTGTTGAACTGGAAAGCTTTAACGTCAATGTAGAAGCAGATGTGACAGATGAACATCCTAAACATTACACTGGAATGCACATCGTTTATGAGTTCACCGGTAAGGATTTACCCCTTGATAAACTTGAAAAGGCAGTAAAACTTTCACAAGATCAGTATTGTGGCGTTTCCTTTATGTATAAAAAAGCCATGGCCATCACTTTTGAAATCAAATTAATAGATTCATTATCAAACAAGAAATAATAGTTTAATGGAAGAAAATTGCAAAACCACCCCACGACCTAAAACCGTTAAGGAATTTTTTAAATCCTGGTATTTCTGGAAACCATTTCTGGGAGTAGTCATCGGTGGAGGTGCCGGACTGTTGTATTTCTATCTGGTTGGCTGTCAAACCGGCACTTGTCCAATTACCGGAAGCCCCATAGGAACTACAATTACCGGCAGCATATTTGGACTGATCTTAACCAGCAGTCCATGTGCACGCTCGAAATGTTAATTCATAATTTATAAAGCATAAAATGGATCTTAAAGAAATAAACAATCGATATACTGAACTTGCTGACTCCGCATGTTGTCTTTCATGTGGAGGTGCGTTAGATCACTCATCTGCCCAACCCAGGGAGGTATGTGTTGATCTTGGCAGTGGGAGAGGAACAGATGTAATCAGACTTGCCGGCATTGTAGGCGCTGAAGGTTTCGTTTATGGCATCGATATTTCAGATGGCATGATCAGTAAGGCCACCCGAACTGCTGAAAACCTGGGCATCAAAAATGTCAGCTTTTTGCAATCCTCACTCGAAAAGATCACTATTGACGACAATGTTGTCGATTTAGTCATATCAAATTGTACGATCAATCACGCCTCTGATAAACAGGCTGTCTGGAACGAAGTCTACAGGATACTTAAACAAGGAGGTCGTTTCATCGTCAGTGATATCTATGCTCCCAACCCAATCCCTGAAGAATACAGAAATGACCCTGTGGCAATTGCCGAATGCTGGGCCGGTTCCGTAACGCGTCAGGAATACCTGAACCAGCTTGAAAAAGCAGGGTTTAACGATGTTCGCATCGTTGAAGAATCAGCGCCTTATGAAAAAGGACAAACCATGGTTGCCAGCTGGACCCTGGAGGGCATCAAACCTTCCCATAAATGTAGCTGTTGCAGCTAAATCAGAAAATTATTTTTTAATCTAATACATATAAATCATGACAAGTTTAATCAAGAAGAAAAAAAACGAATCCATCAAAGTTGCCCAGTGTTGTGCTAAGACGTCGAAGACCATTGTTGGTTGCCACGATTAATCAACAGCTCGGTCACTGAGCGAAGTCGAAGTGACAATTGTCTAATCCACAATGTCGTTTCGACTTCGCTCAACGACCAGATATTTTCAGACCAACTTAGTGATGTAAAAAGTCCCGAAGGGACGTCATTATTGTAGCAAATGCATCATCATAACATTTAGCCCCGAAGGGGTGGCATAGAAATCGTTATAAATGAAATATTCAAAATATAACATATTATCCAAAGTCCGCGATTCGGAAAAGTATTTTATCATCAACCAGTTATCCGGTAATGTAGATATCCTCAATACTGAAGAAGCAAGTAAAATAAAACTTCTTCAATCAGGTGAAGCCATCCCGGATCCTGAATTTTACAATGAAATGGTCGGGAAAGGCTATTTTACAGACGAGAAAGAAGAAAACCTGTTATTCAAAACCAAGTATCTCGACTTTATCGACTCTCGCGATACCGATGAAATCCAGTTATTCTTTGTTCCCAACTACAGCTGTAATTTCTCATGTACTTACTGCTATCAGGACCAATACAGTAACCCCAATCAGGAGCTTGATTTCGAAATGGTGGATGCCTTTTTCAGCTATGTTCAAACAGAATTTGCAGGACGAAGAAAATATATCACTGTTTTTGGAGGTGAACCGCTATTAGGCAGTCCGAAACAAAAACAACTGATCGTTTACCTCCTGAACAAAGCCAAGGCAGCCAAACTCGATGTTTGTTTTGTGACCAATGGCTACACCCTTGTTGATTATATCGAAATACTAAGACTTGGACCAATCCGTGAGATCCAGGTGACCCTCGATGGAACTGAGGAAATCCACAATAAGCGTCGTTTTTTGAAAGGTGGTGCCGGGAGCTTCGAGAAGATTGTCCGCGGTATCGATCTTTGCCTTCAAAACAACATCACCGTGAATTTACGAATGGTGATAGATAAAGAGAATATTAACGATCTACCCGACTTCGCAGCATTCACCATTTCCAAAGGTTGGACCAGTAGTCCTTATTTCAAGAGTCAGATTGGCCGAAATTATGAATTACATCATTGCCAATCTTCCCCCGACAAGCTGTTTGATAGAATCTCGCTGTATGAATCTATATTCGAATTAATCAGACAGCATCCGCATATTCTTGAATTCTATAAACCTGCCTATTCCGTTGCAAAGTTTCTTTCCGAGAATGGAGAGCTACCCGAACCTTTGTTTGATGCCTGTCCAGCCTGTAAAACTGAATGGGCCTTTGATTACACGGGTCATATTTTCTCTTGTACTGCAACTGTTGGCAAAGCCGACGAGTCATTGGGTACCTTTTATCCTGAAGTGACCCGAAAAGATGATCTGATTGCTGAATGGGAAATGCGTGATGTTACGGCTATCCACGACTGCCAGGATTGCAATGTCCAGTTGGCATGTGGAGGTGGATGTGGCGCTGTGGCTAAAAACAATTCCGGCAAGATCTGTTCAACCGACTGCCGACCCATTAAATCATTGTTGGAACTAGGTTTTGCAGCCTATTTCGAAAACGAAATACAATAAAAAAAGGATCTTAAATGAAAGAAATAATCTCAACCGAATTTGATCTGGAAGTCTTAAAAGGCGGAAAAGTAGTCCTCGACTTCTATTCTACCGAATGTCCTCCCTGTGAAGCTGTTGCACCCAAGTTTGAAGGCTTAGCCAAACTCTATGGCAATGACATCAAATTCCTTAAAATCTATCGTCAACAGAATCGGGAACTGGCAGATCAACTGGGCGTCAAATCATCTCCAACACTTCTTTTTTTCGATGAAGGCAAAGAAGTGGCCCAACGTTATAGCGGCGCCATCAAACGCAGCGATATCATTCACAGTCTTGATAGCATGTTGACTAAAGAAAAAGTCACTGCCATCAAATCCCACCTTAAGCCTTTTGTCTCTGAATACGATGTCATCATCCTCGGTGCCGGTCCAGGTGGACTCACTGCCGGACTCTATCTCTGTCAGGCTAAAATAAACACGGTGCTGATCGATATAGCCCTTCCCGGAGGACAAGTATCAACTACACACGAAGTGTCGAATTACCCCGGTTTTATTCAACCTCAGGCCGGTTACTTGCTCTCACACAACATGAGTGAACAGACCAAACTCTGCGGGACCACTTACAAAGTTGCGGTCGATATCACCAAAGTCGATCTTGAAAAGAAAGAGGTCATCATCGACGAATATGAAACCGTAAAGGCAAAGAAAATAATCATTGCGACCGGAACCATGCCCAATCTTACAGGCGCTCCGGGTGAAAAGGAACTCAAGGGTAAAGGCGTCTCCTATTGCGCAACCTGTGACGCCAAATACTTTGGCGATAAAGAAGTAGTCGTAATCGGTGGAGGTAATTCAGCTGTTGAGGAATCCGACTTCATCAGCAAGTTTGCCAGTAAGATAACGATGGTTCACCAGTTCGACAAGTTCACCAGCAACAAAACAGCCCAGGATAAGATCTTTAATAATCCGAAAATCAATACTCTGTTTGAACATGAACCGCGAAAATTTACGAGGGAAGGCGATAAAATGATCACTGAAGTAGAAGATCTGAAAACCAAGGAAGTTAAGAAACTGATCAGCGATGGCGTATTCATCTTTATCGGGATGAAGCCCAACGTCGAATTGTTCAACAATAAACTTAAACTCGACAAATGGGGTTATATCCAAACCAATGAGGATATGCAGACCAACATTCCCGGGGTATTTGCAGTAGGGGATGTTATCAGCAAGAAATACAGGCAGATTACAACCGCCGTTGCAGATGGTACAATTGCAGCTATTGCTATTGCAAGAGAATTAAACTAAATTGCAATGCTTTTAAATCCAGTTTTCTAACCAATCTTAAAAAATTAAAATTATGAAGAAGAACATGGGGACTATTGACAAAACGCTCAGGATTATTGCTGCTGTTGTTATTATTGCTTTATTTTTTACAAATGTAATTACCGGGGTATTAGGCATCGTACTCCTAGTTTTTGCCGGTATATTCATTCTGACAAGTTTAGTCAGTGTCTGCCCCGTATATACCTTACTGGGAATGAATACCCGGAAAAAAGAATAAATTTTTATTCATGTTTTTTTCCTGGCCATTAATTCTGTATAAAAAAAATGCAGAATTAATGGCCATGTTTGTTTTTTAATGTATCTTTGTTTCGTAATTAGCCGAAATACTAAACATGACTAACACAAAGAAAAAATACTTTACCGATTCACAAGAACGAATGGCCCGTTATGCCAAAGCGCTGGGCCATCCAGTACGTGTCTTCATCATGGATTACCTGCTCAAAAACACCAACAGATGCTGCTACAGCGGCGATATGGCTGAAGAGCTTCCCATAGCCCGTTCAACCCTATCACAGCATCTGAGCGAACTTAAGGATGCCGGATTAATCCAGGGAGAAATCAATGCACCCTATATCAAGTATTGCATTAATAAAGAGAATTGGGCTGAAGCCGAAAAGATCTTTGGACAATTTTTTAAAGTCGAAGTATAAAAATAAATAAAAAATGGAAATCAAGATTCTAGGGACAGGATGTCCCAAATGCAAAGCGCTCGAAAAGGTAACCCGCGATGTGGTTGCTGAGAATGGTCTCGACGCCAATGTGACTAAAGTAGAAGATATCATGGATATCATGAAATTTGGTGTCATGACCACACCGGCACTTGTTGTTGATGGTAAAGTAGTGATGAAAGGCCATGTGCCATCAAAAGAAGAAGTGAAACAACTATTAACCCAATAAATTTATCAATTATGAAAAAGACCATTTTGCTTAGCATTTGCTTTTTTATGATAGGATGTAGTTTATCCGGTATAGCTCAAGCCAATAATAGAAAAGCGCTTAAGAATGTAGTAATTCCAAAATTAGAAGTGTATTATTTCCATTTCTCTGTAAGATGTACCACTTGTCATGCTGTTGAAGACAATAGCAAAAGTGCATTGACGGCGCTTTATCCTGAAAATGTAAAAACAGGAGAGTATGTATTTAAAGCCATTAACCTGGATGAAGCTGCTTCAAAATCAATTGCGAAGAAACTCGGAGTTGGCGGACAAACACTTTTGGTTGTCCATGGAGATGTGAAGATTGACCTGACAAGTAAGGTTTTCTTATATGCTCAGGATCCCATCAGGATTAAAGCTGAAATTAAAAAGGCAGTTGAAAGAGTACTTTCCAGATAAAACTATGGAGTATTTAAGAAGCATATTAGAAAACTCTCAGTATTCATTTATCACTGCCTTAATATTAGGTTTGATGACAGCCATCAGTCCTTGCCCCCTTGCCACCAACATTTCTGCTATTGGATTTATTAGTAGAGATATTGAAAACAGGCGGAGAGTATTTATGAGTGGTTTGATTTATACTTTAGGGCGTGCAATTAGTTATACCTTACTTGGTTTCATTTTGTTCTTTGGAGCAAGCCAGATGAAAGTATCAATGCTTTTTCAAGGCTGGGGCGAAAAACTATTAGGACCAGTTTTATTACTTATCGGACTATTCATGCTCGATGTGATTAAAATAAACTTCCCCGGCTTTTCAGGATTAACCGATAAGATAGGGGAGAGGAGTAAGAACAGCTATTGGAGCACGCTGTTGCTTGGAATGGTATTCGCAATGGCCTTTTGTCCCTATAGTGGTGTACTCTTTTTTGTTATGCTGATTCCAATTACAATAGCCAGTGCAAGTGGGCTCTATCTGCCTGTGGTCTATGCTGTTGGAACAGGCCTGCCCGTCATTATATTTGCATGGTTACTGGCTTATGCAGTTGGTAACGTAGCGAGTATGTATAACAAGATCAAAATATTTGAATTATGGTTTCGACGTATCATGGCAGTTATGTTTATCGTAGTCGGCATCTATTATATCATCAGCGTTTATTTTTAAAATATGGAAGAGATCATTTGTTATTGCAATAATGTGACTAAAGTCGAAATAGAAGCGGCTATTTTTAAGGGCGCCCGGACATTGAAAGATATTCAGGAGGTCACTGGAGCTTGTATAGGTAATCAGTGTAGGGAAAAAAATCCTAAGGGAAGGTGCTGTTCTGTCGAGATTAATGCATTATTAAATAAACCGGGTATGGATCAGCCCCCCAAGTGTTCATGCTGTTCTTAAGAAAAAAATTTGTAATATGATTTCGTGTTTCTACGAAACACTAATAGCAAATAAAAATGAAATATTTTTATAAGATAATAATTGGTCTGGTTGTTTGGTTTGCATTGTATCACTTTTTGCAACCATTAACTGATTTACTGATAAATAATGTATTAGGATTGCAGAAAGGAACACATCTGACTGAAACATTACGTTTCTTTATTTTTGAGGTTCCTAAAGTATTGATGCTTTTGATATTGATTATCTTCTTTGTCGGTATAATCCGCACATATTTTACTCCCGAAAAAACACGTAAGGCATTAGAGGGTAAATCATTATTTACAGGCAATGTAATGGCCGCATTATTAGGTATCGTAACTCCATTTTGTTCCTGTTCCGCTATACCACTATTTCTTGGTTTTGTTGAAGCAGGAGTTCCTCTAGGTGTCACTTTTTCATTCCTTGTTGCTGCTCCCATGATCAACGAAGTTGCAGTGATCTTGCTCTTCGGTCTTTTTGGCTTCAAAGTAGCTTTCATCTATATCGGGACCGGCCTTATAATTGCAATTGTTGCAGGATGGATCATTGGAAAACTTAAACTTGAACACCAGGTCGAAAGTTGGGTCTACAATATAAAGGCAGGGGTCAGTGATGATCCTGAGAATAAAATATCATGGAATGATCGCATTCAATCCGGATACGATGCCATAATAGAGATAGTAGGAAAAGTATGGATCTATATCGTGATTGGTATAGCAGTCGGAGCAGCAGTCCATGGCTATGTTCCTGAGAAGTTCATGGCTCAACTGATGGGGCAATCCACCTGGTATTCAGTGCCATTATCGATTTTGATTGGAGTACCGCTTTATTCAAATGCTGCCGGGATTATTCCTATCGTGAGTGTGCTGATCGAAAAAGGGGTTCCACTTGGAACAGCACTGGCCTTCATGATGTCTGTGATTGGTCTGTCATTACCAGAGATGATTATCCTGAAGAAAGTGTTAAAACTCCCGTTGATATTAACTTTTGTAGGTATCGTATCTACCGGAATTTTAATTGTTGGTTACCTGTTTAATTTCATATTTTAAGAAGATTAAAACAAATAATAAACACGCATTATGTTGAACCATTAAAACTTATCAAAATGAAAACAATTGGATTTATCGGCGGAGGCCGTATTACAAGAATTTTCCTGCAAGCATTCAAAAATGCTGAAATCTCTTTTGAGAAGGTAACTGTTTTCGATACCAACAGTGAGGTGTTGTCACATCTACAAAAAAAGTTCCCTGCAATTCATGCAACAACCGATGATTATGCTGGTTTAGCAAACAGTGATGTTGTGATGATTGCCCTTCACCCTCCCGTTGTAATGGAAACCCTGACTAAAATTAAAGACGTTATTAAAAAAGAAGCTATTATTGTTTCTCTTGCGCCTAAATTAACCATTGAAAAGATGTCAGCACAACTTGGCGGCTTTTCTAATATCGCTCGTATGAATCCAAGCGCTTCTACTTTTGTAAACAAGGGCATTAATCCCATTTGCTTTTCACCAGAAATGACAGCCAAAAAAAGAGACTACCTCTTGAAGTTGATGCGGCCTCTCGGTTTTCTGCCCGAAGTAGAAGAATCAAAAATCGAAGCTTATGCAGTAATAAGCGCAATGGGACATACCTATTTTTTCTTTCAAATCGAAAAGCTAAAAGAACTGGCTATCAGTTTTGGCATGGATAAAAAAGAAGCACAAAAGGCAATAACTGAAATGCTGAGTGGTACTACCGATACACTTTTTAATTCTGGATTAACTTACAATGAAGTAGCTGATCTGGTACCTATTAAGCCGTTAGGAGAAGTTGAAGAGACCATCAAGGGCTACTATGATCAATATCTGACAGGGCTTTATAATAAAATCAAACCTTAACAGATTCATCATTTTATTCATTAGGTTGTTTTATCAATTATGGAACACAATCATAATCACACACCAAAAGTGTCTAACCTGAACAAGGCATTTATTGTTGGTATTTCAATAAACGCTTTGTATGTCATCATCGAACTGGCAGCGGGTCTGTATTATAATTCATTATCGCTGATTTCGGATGCCGGACACAATTTAAGTGATGTAGCAGCATTGGCACTGGCACTTTTGGCCTTCCGTTTAGTAAAGGTCGAACCGAACGATAAATTTACTTATGGCTATCGAAAATCAACAATTTTGGTTTCACTCATCAATTCGGTTGTTCTTTTTATAGCTATTGGAGCCATTATCTGGGAAACCATCTCCAGAATGCATCATCCGGTAATTATTCAGGGGAAACCGGTTGCTATTGTTGCAGCTATCGGAATTGTCATCAATGCTATTTCTGCTTTGCTGTTCTTTAAAGATAAAGAAACTGATCTAAACGTGAAAGGGGCATATCTTCACCTGATGGCCGATGCTGCTGTCTCTCTGGGAGTGGTGGTTTCAGGTGTTCTGATAATGTTATTTCATCTCTATTGGCTTGATATGGTCATGAGCTTTCTCATAGTGATTGTTATATTCTACTCAACCTGGAATCTTTTCAAAGACAGCCTTTCACTTACCCTTGATGGTGTACCCAAAGGAGTCGACCTGAATAAAGTAGTTTCTGAAATAAAGGAAGTAGAAGGTGTTCTCGATGTTCATCATTTGCACGTATGGGCCATCAGCACTTCTCAGAATGCAATGACTGCTCATATTATCATTCATTCTGAAGTCGGAATGCAGCAATTGGACCTTTTAAAGAAAACCATAAAACATGAACTGGAACACGTCAATATTCATCATGCCACCCTTGAATTCGAAACAGAAGACGAAAATTGTACCGATACAAATCAATCAGATAAACAACAGTAGGAAAGATGTAACTTATAACAAAATCTAATGGTATAGATCATTAACAATTAAGCAATATGAAAATACAAACTATCATGATAGCATTGTTTCTCTTTGTAGCAACAATGACTGGGATTGCCCAAAAAACAACATCCGGAAACCAAACAAAACAGACTGGTGAGTTTCAAAAGAAAGCCTTAAAATATAAAGTCACCTTTATCGAATTAGGTTCAGTGCGTTGCGTCCCATGTCAGAAAATGCAGACTGTAATGAAAGTTATCGATAAGAAATATGGTAATCAGGTAAAAGTAATCTTTCATGATGTTTGGACAGCGCAAGGTAAACCTTTTGGCAATCAATACCATATTACTGCTATCCCCACACAGGTTTTCCTTGATGAATCAGGGAAAGAGTTTTTCAGGCATGAGGGTTATTTTCCTGAAGAAGAATTAGTCAAGGTCCTCAACCAAAAAGGAGTTAATTAATCAAATATCTAAACCAGAGTGTTGCAGACTGTTAGGCGATTTTATTTGAAAGATTTACAATTAATTAATATACACTTATAGATTGCTTAATAATTATGACGTAAATTTACGGCATAATTATTAACGTTATTGAATTTCTAAAAACTGAATACCCTTGACTGAAACAACGAAAACATATAATCCTGATCTTCTGGAATTAGCTCAATTTACTAAGGCCATATCTCATCCGGCACGATTGGCAATACTCCAATATCTGGCCGAAACTAAGACCTGTATATCAGGCGATATCTCAGATAATTTACCATTAAGCCGCAGTACTGTTTTTCAGCATCTGAAAGAATTAAAGGAGATAGGATTGATACATGGTGACATAGATGGAGTGAAGACCAATTATTGTCTTTGTAATTCAACTATTGTCAAATACAAAGCAATGTTTGAAGAATTCTTCAAAGAAATGGGTTCAATTGATATTGATTGTAATACCGATTGTAAATAATATCACGATATGAAATCAAGCAACAATTTTATGATTTATACCTCAATAATCTAAAACAAAAACCACATGCCTTCCCCAAAGAGATTAAAATTCCTCGACCGTTATCTTACCTTATGGATCTTCCTTGCCATGTTTATTGGCGTTTTCGCAGGTTGGGTCCATCCAAACGTAGCTAAGTTCTGGAACAGCATGTCGTCCGGAACAACAAATATCCCAATAGCTATCGGTCTGATTGTAATGATGTTTCCGCCTTTGGCTAAAGTAAAGTATGAAGAGTTGGGCGATGTCTTTAAGAATACAAAGATCCTGGGGCTATCACTGGTTCAGAATTGGGTTATAGGCCCGATATTGATGTTCCTGCTGGCCATCATCTTCCTGCAGTTTAACATCGACTACATGTATGGAGTGATCCTCATTGGACTTGCCCGATGCATTGCAATGGTCATAGTCTGGAACGATCTTGCCAAAGGCGACACCGAGTATGCTGCCGGGTTGGTTGCTTTTAACTCTATTTTCCAGGTATTGCTTTTCTCTGTCTATGCATATGTTTTCATCGCCATATTACCCGGCTGGTTCGGCCTACCCGTGAACGACAGTGTGGCGCAGATAACCATAGGCCAGATCGCACAAAGTGTATTTATCTACCTTGGCATTCCCTTTATTTCCGGTTTCCTGACCCGATTTATCCTGATCCGTGTAAAGAGTAAGCAATGGTACGAAACCAAATTCGTCCCAAAAATCAGTCCCCTGACCCTTTTCGCGTTATTGTTTACGATTATTGTAATGTTCTCTCTGAAAGGAGAATATATAGTTAAAATCCCTATGGATGTTGTAAGGATAGCTATTCCTCTGACCATCTATTTTCTGATCATGTTTGTGCTGTCATTTTACATGAGTAAAAGGGTAGGGGCAACCTACGAACAAGCCACCACCTTATCATTCACGGCGGCCAGTAACAATTTTGAATTAGCCATCGCGGTTGCCATTGCCATATTTGGTATCAATTCAGGAGAGGCCTTTGCAGCTGTGATCGGTCCTTTGGTAGAGGTTCCTGTGATGATTGGACTTGTCAATGTAGCTTTCTGGTTCCGAAAAAGATATTTCATGATACCTGTTTAATTTCATATCGATTTTATTTTTGGTTTAGTTTAAAGGTTTATATCTTTGATGAAAATAACATTATGTTATTTCGAAGATTGAAATTAAATGTGAACCAGATTCACTTAAAATCAAATCAAATGAAATTATTTACCCTCTTATTATTCCTTCTTTTCACAATCAGTAGTTTTTCCCAGCAGAAATTTCATCCTGTAGCAAACCCTGCATCGGTTGTAACTTCCGGGAATGCCCGTTTTACAATATTAACCTCCGGACTCATGCGTATGGAATGGGACAGTACCGCTAAATTTGAAGACCATGCTTCATTCGTAGCCATAGACCGCGACCTCCCGAAAATCGGTTTCACCAAAAAAGAAGATGATAAAACAATCCACATCACTACTTCAAAACTGGAACTGACTTATACTAAAACCCCGGGCAGGTTTACTGCTGATAATCTGAAGATTTCATTTGTCGACCCAAACAACAAAACAGTCTGGAAGCCGGGAACTCCCAATAAAGGTAATCTCCTGGGTACTTCCCGCACGCTAGATGGTTACAACGGCAATGCCCGAACAAATGGTGACACCCTAAAACTTGAAGAAGGCATCATCTCAAAAGACGGCTGGTATGTGATCGATGACTCCAAAAACTTTTTATTCGATAATAGCGATTGGCCCTGGGTGATGCCTCGTGGAAAAGAGAACCGGCAGGATTTGTATTTCTTTGGATATGGACACGATTACAAAACAGCCTTATACGACTTTACACAACTGTCCGGTAAAATACCTATTCCACCCAAGTACGCGTTTGGCTACTGGTGGTCACGCTATTGGAGCTATACCGACAAAGAGTTGCGCGAGTTGGAAGCCAACATGGAACGCAATGACCTTCCGCTCGATGTACTTGTAATAGACATGGACTGGCATATTACCGACGGACTTTCAAATAAGAGCAGGGCCAGGGATGAGTTTGGTCAATCAATAGGCTGGACCGGTTACACCTGGAATAAAAACCTGTTTCCCGATCCCACCAAATTTCTACAATGGACCAAAGACAAGAAACTGAGTATAACCATGAACATCCATCCCGCTTCGGGTATTGCTCCATGGGAAGATGCTTATCCCGCCTTTGCAAAAGCCATGGGTTTCGACACGACAGGCAGAAAGAATGTCCCATTCGAGATTGCCGATAAAAAATTTGCAACCAACTACTTCAACATCGTCCTGGGCCCCCTCGAAAAACAAGGCGTTGACTTCTGGTGGCTTGATTGGCAGCAATGGCCTTACTCTAAGAAAGTCCCCAATCTAAGCAACACCTGGTGGCTTAACTACACCTTTTTCACCAACATGGAAAAACAAGGCACACAGCGACCCATGCTTTATCACCGTTGGGGTGGATTAGGAAACCATCGTTACCAGATTGGTTTTTCGGGCGACACCTATATCAGTTGGAAGTCGCTGGCTTATCAGCCTTATTTCACTGCAACAGCATCCAATGTGGGCTATGGTTATTGGAGCCATGATATTGGAGGTCATCAGGGTGAAAACGGGATTAAAATGAACCCCGAACTCACTACAAGGTGGACGCAGTTCGGTGTATTCAGTCCTATCCTGCGCCATCATTCAACCAAGAACCCGGCAATTTATAAAGAAGCCTGGCTTTATCCGTTCGAGTATCAGAATGCCATGCACGATGCCATCAACCTGCGCTACACCCTTTTCCCCTACATCTATACCAACGCACGCAAGGCATACGACACAGGCCTTTCGATACTTCGCCCCATGTATTATGAATACCCCAATGAACCCGAAGCCTATCAAGCTAAAGACCAGTATTTCTTTGGGGATGACATGATTGTGGCACCCGTGATCTCACCGGCAGCCGAGAATGAAAATCAAGCCAGTACGAAGGTCTGGCTTCCCAAAGGAATTTGGTACGAATGGTACACCGGCACCCTACTCGAAGGAGGAAAAGTGTATGAAAGAAGTTTCCTGATCAATGAAATACCGGTATATGTCAGGGCAGGAGCCATTGTGCCCATGTATCCGAAAATCAAAAACCTGAAAGAAAAAGTCGAAGAACTTGACCTTACTGTTTTTCCGGGTGGCAATGCAGAGACGAAAGTATACGAAGACAATGGCTTCGACAATGGCTATATAAAGGGAGAATATGCCTTTACAAGGGTTAAAAGTACCCGGAAGGGCAATTACTTAACTTTGGATATTGGCCCCCGTACAGGGCATTATTCAGGCGCTCCCGAAAGCCGTTCTTATCACGTGAAGCTTTATGGTAGTTATGTGCCTTCGAAAGTAATGGTTGATGGGAAAGAATTTACCTATGCTCCTTCTGATAAGGCGACTTCAGGTAACTGGACCTATACCGCAGATAATCTGACCGTTCATATTTATATTCCTAAAAAATTATCCAGCAAGGCAGTAGCGCTGAATGTAACTTTTCCTCAGGATGCAACCAATAACGATCTGATCAATGGCAAGATCGGGATGTTTAACCGGTATGGTATCGCCAGCCGTTATCTGAAAGTGGAATTTGGTTTTACGGATAGCGCACCACTACCTGCGGTCATCACCAAAACGGAACAGACCTCAACCCGGATTGAATATAATCCTAAAAACATTATCAATGAACTCAAACAATTCGATGCCGGACTAAAACAAGTCCCAACAGTTGTAAACAATATGAGTCTCAAGCAAAATGTGAAAGATCAGTTTTTGAAGTATTTGAAATAACATCTTAACTGATTATTCTTGAGAAAAAGTAAGCTTAACCTTCACTTAACACTTACACTACTCTTATAAGACTCTTCTCTGCCAGATATTTGTTTTGTAGTTTCTAGGTGTTTGTTAGGGGTTTCCTTCGTGTTGCATGTACCAAGGAAACCCCTAACAAACCCCTAACAAACACGAAGTAAATACGAAGCTGCCTAGGCTATTCCTTAAGTCATATGAGCGTTATGGATAGGTATTCCATGAGTAATAAAAAAGGGATTAACAGAAAAACTGTTAATCCCTTTTAAATATGAAAAATGTAAGTTTATGCCTGTGAAACAGCAACGGCTACGGCTACTGAAGCGCCAACCATTGGATTGTTTCCCATACCGATTAAACCCATCATTTCAACGTGTGCCGGAACAGATGAAGATCCTGCAAACTGAGCATCAGAATGCATACGTCCCATCGTGTCGGTCATACCATAAGAGGCAGGACCAGCGCCCATGTTGTCAGGATGCAAGGTACGGCCTGTGCCGCCACCGGAAGCAACTGAGAAATATTTCTTACCCTGTTCGATACATTCTTTCTTGTAAGTACCGGCTACAGGATGCTGAAAACGTGTTGGGTTTGTTGAGTTTCCTGTAATCGAAACATCAACGCCTTCACTGTGCATGATGGCAACACCTTCGCGAACATCATCAGCGCCATAGCAGTTTACTTTGCCCTTTTCGCCAGTTGAATAAGCCGTACGGGCTACTACATGCAGCTCACCGGTGTAATAATCAAACTTGGTTTGAACATAGGTAAAACCATTGATACGGGCAATGACCTTAGCGGCATCTTTACCCAAACCATTCAGAATAACGCGCAAAGGTTCTTTACGAACGCGGTTAGCTGATCTGGCTAGACCGATAGCGCCTTCTGCTGCTGCAAATGACTCGTGACCTGCAAGGAATGCAAAGCATTTTGTCTCTTCGCGAAGCAACATGGCAGCCAGGTTTCCATGACCGATACCAACCTTACGGTCGTCGGCAACAGATCCCGGGATACAGAAAGCCTGAAGGCCTTCACCCAGTGTTGCAGCTATTTCTGCAGCATTGGTTTGTCCTTTTTTAATGGCAATGGCAGCTCCAACGATATAGGCCCACATGGCGTTTTCGAAGGCTATAGGCTGAATGTTCTTTACAATATTGTATACATCCACACCTTTGTCATCACAGATCTTCCTGGCTTCTTCAACAGAAGAAATACCATAAGACTGCAACACTTTATTTATTTGTTTTATTCGTCTGTCGTAACTTTCAAATAATGGCATATCTGGTTTCTCCTATTCTTTACGTGGGTCAATAACTTTAACTGCTTCGTCCATACGGCCATACTTGCCGGAAGCTTTCTTCAAAGCCTCACCGGCTTCAGTACCTGCTTTGATCATATCCATCATACGACCCAGGCTTACAAATTCGTAACCAATGATTTCGCTGTTGGCATCAAGACCGATTCTGGTGATATATCCTTCGGCCATTTCAAGGTAACGGGGGCCTTTAGCAACCGTACCATACATTGTGCCGGTAACACTACGCAATCCTTTGCCCAGATCTTCAAGACCGGCTCCAATTGGTAGGCCGCCTTCAGAAAATGCAGTTTGTGTACGTCCGTAAACGATCTGCAGGAACAACTCGCGCATTGCTGTATTGATAGCATCACAAACAAGGTCTGTGTTTAGTGCTTCGAGAATAGTTTTGCCGGGCAGAATTTCAGAGGCCATAGCAGCCGAATGGGTCATTCCTGTGCAGCCAATCGTTTCGACCAGGGCTTCCTGGATAATACCTTCTTTAACATTTAAAGTAAGCTTGCAGGCTCCTTGCTGAGGTGCGCACCAACCGATACCATGTGTCAGACCTGAAATGTCTGTGATTTGTTTTGCCTTTACCCATTTCCCTTCCTCTGGAATAGGAGCAGACCCATGATTTGTACCTTGAGCAACGCAAATCATGCCTTCAACTTCATGTGTAAAACTCATATAACTTGATTTATAATTTGAAATATTTTGGTGGCAAAGATAGTTATTCCATTTTTTAGAAATGCTATAATTAACAAATCTGTTAATGGTGATACACTAAATTTAAAAAGAGAGGTGAAATTGATTTTCTTTTGATATTAAAGACCACAGACCAGGAAATGATTTCAAAAACATGTTGACCGGTAAGTTGTTGTTTACTCTTTAGTTTATTTTACTTAAATAACATTTGATTATAAAAAGGGAAGACAAATATGAATTTAGAAATCAAAAACACATCTGAATACAAAAAAATATCTTTGGATGAAACGTTTAAACTACTTGAAACAACAGCTGATGGTCTTTCTGGTACTGATGTAAAAAATAGACTTGATAAATTCGGTTATAACGAAATCGTGGGGAAAAAGACCAACCCTCTTATTGAATTTCTTTTACGCTATTGGGGTCCAATGCCCTGGCTGCTGGAACTGGCAATGGGTCTTTCTTTTGGATTGAGTCATTTCGTTGAAGGAACGATAATATTTTTGCTGCTCACGATGAACGCAATCATTGGTCAGATCCACTCAGGTAGTTCCCAAAAAGTAATCGAGCTGTTAAAGAAAAAACTGGCAATCCAGGCAAAGGTATTACGAAATAAAAAATGGTCTAAGGAAGATGCTAAAGGAATTGTGATTGGAGACATTATCTCGGTAAAGCTTGGTGATATCGTACCGGCTGATGCCATTATAATAACCGGTGAGCTTTCGGTTGATCAATCAGCCCTTACGGGGGAATCACTGCCTACAGAAACCCATTTATCTGACATTATATATTCCGGATCCATCATCAGGCGTGGAGAAGCTACTTGTATTGTGATCAATACCGGAGCAAATACCTATTTTGGCAAGACAGCTGAGTTGGTGAAAAATGCAAAGCCAAAGTCACATCAATTGGAAGTGATGATGGCTGTGGTAAAATACATGATGTATCTTGGAATCGCTGCATCAATTTTAGTCTCTGTATCTGCTTTTCTAATGCATTTAAGCATTTTATTAATCTTGACCTTTGTCGTGATTTTTCTGTTAGGAGCGATTCCTGTAGCTCTTCCTGCCGTTCTGACCATCGTACAGTCTGTCGGTGCAAAAGAGCTTGCCAAAAAAGGGGCATTGGTAACCAGGCTTGATTCTGTGGAGGATGCGGCGTCAATAGATATTATATGCTTTGACAAGACAGGTACAATAACGCAAAACAAGTTATCTGTGGTTGATAGCATTCCATTTTCGGGGAACGTGAAAGAAGATGTTCTGAAAATAGCCTCTCTCACATCCCATTCCGAAGGAATGGACCTGATTGATCTTGCAATTATTGAATACGCAAACACAGTGGGAGTTAATTTTAAAGATTACAAACAAATTTCCTACACTCCCTTCGACCCATCAGTCAAGAGAACTGAAGCAATTATTGAAGCGGCGGGAAAGCAATTCAGAGCTGTTAAAGGAGCTGCACAGGTGATCATGTCTCTATGCAAGGACCTTAAAAAAAGCACAATAGAGGAAGTCAACAAAACGATAGATGGATTTTCTAAGAAAGGCTACAGAACGATTGCTGTCGCCAGTTCAGAAGGTACGGCATTGGACAATCTCAAACTAGTGGGGCTACTTCCTCTGGCTGACCCACCCAGACCGGATTCAAAAAGTATGATAGATCAGACAAGAAAACTGGGTATAAAACCATTGATGCTGACCGGAGATAGTATAGACATTGCAAAAGAAATTTCAATGCAGGTAGGTATTGGGAATAACATTATCCTAATGTCGGATATTAAAGATCTGAACGAGGAAAAACAATTGAAGATGGTTAGTGCCTGTGATGGCTTTGCAGAGATCTATCCGGAGGACAAATATAAGATTGTAAAACTTCTGCAATCAGGCGGGCACATGGTAGGGATGACCGGTGATGGTGTTAACGATGCACCTGCTCTGAAACAGGCTGAGATGGGTATAGCTGTAAGTAATTCGACAGATGTGGCTAAGGCTGCTGCAAGTGTAGTTCTGACAGAACCAGGCGTTGGTGTAATTATAGATGCCTTAACTATTAGCCGTCAGACTTATCAGCGAATGCTGACATGGGTAATCAATAAGGTTGCCAAGGTTATTGAATTTGTCGTTTTGCTTATTGTTGGGTTCTTCTGGATGCATAATATTTTGCTGTCACTGCTGGGTATGTCTTTGTTGATCTTTGCCAATGATTTTGTGACCATGTCGCTTGCTACCGATAATGCTAAGTTTACAAGTAATCCGAATAAATGGAATGTGAGGAACAATATTATGGCATCTCTTATTCCGGCGATGTTATATGTTTTAGGAGATGTTTTTTTAATCCTGCTGGGTAAATATTATTTTCATTTGAATTGGAACGAATTAACCACACTTGTAATGCTGAGTCTTATATTCAACAGTCAGTTCAGGGTGTTGATTGTTAGAGAAAGGCGTCATTTTTGGGGCTCGCTGCCCGGTAAAGCATTGATGGTTTCAAGTACGCTTGCCGTTTTGGGGTTCGCTCTCATTGCCGGATTTGGAATTCTTATCCCTCAGCTAAACTTTTTACTAGTTCTTACGATTTTTGGATTTTCGGCTCTCTTTTCTTTCGGAATAGATTTCCCAAAATACTATTTGTTCAAAAAATTAGGACTGTAAAAGGTTGCGAAGGAATTGATCCAATTCATTGCCATGTAAATTTTTAGCCAGGATGATGCCTTTACCGTCAATCAAAACATTAAAAGGCAATGCCTGAATGTTATAGGTTTTTGCAACTGGAGAAGTCCAGAATTTAAGATCACTCACCTGGATCCAGTTAATGTTCATTTTTTTAATGCTGCTTTCCCACTCTGCTTTTTTATTGTCCAATGAAACTCCATATATTTCAAACCCTTTTCCATTGTTGAAAACAGAGCCTTTGTACTGTTTGTACAATTCAGCTAATTTCGGTTGTTCCTTTACACAAGGAGCACACCAGGAAGCCCAGAAATCGATGAGGACAACCTTGCCTTTAAAAGCAGATAATGAAACGGGGGCTCCCTTAAGATCAGGAAGGCGTATGTCGGGTGCCGTGTTACCTATTTCCAAACCAACGGTTTGGGAGTATAGAAACGGTATGTTGATGCAAAATAGTGCAATGATCAACAATAGTTTTTTCATCGTTTAATCTTAAGATCGTTATTCTGAGACTGGATATCCAGAGTCAATCCAATCAGCTTTTATATTGTGAGGAAGGTTTAAAAGCTTAAAGTTTGTAAACTTCATTTCTTTTAACAGATTTACTGCCGGCCTTACATTGGGGCATACTTCAAAAGGACAGCAACCACAATAAATTACGATGTTCGCATTTTTAGGTAATCTGCTGATCTGTTGTTTGAAATTACTTAAATTAGCGGGTACCTGTGCAGAACCAACTTCGATAGAGTTCTTGATGACTGCCTGTGGTCCGACACAGTAGATGATGGGTTGGGCTGATTTGGGATTGTTTATTGTTTTGGCTAAAGCAGCCGGTGCTAATAATTGTTGTTGAGTCCAGGGTTCATTTGAATTTTGAGCACTAACACTCTGAAAAGCTGTTGCAATATATGCCAGAGCGAATAGTGACAGGATGATAATTTTAGTCTTTTTCATAGTTTATGTTTATTTACTTTTTAAAACTGTATTTTAAGCTTCCATTTTTACAGACAGTGACGCAGCTTAGGCATTTGGAGCAGGAAAAGCTTTGGCCAGGACGTTGTAGATCCGGTTTATAAAGACTGTACTTTGTTGGTTCAAGTGTGGCGATATAACATTGCTTATCACAAATTCCACAACTCTTACAGGTATCGGTATTTAACCTTATCTTCAAAAATGACATTCTGTTTAGAAAACCCTGTACCCAGGCAATAGGACAACCTACTTTGTGATATTGGTACATTTGACTCAGTTTACTGTCGGGTGACATCCCCATCATGGTCTCCATAAGAAAGCCAAGAGGACACATCCAGCGACAAAATACTTTACCAAAGACAAGCCCTACGGTAACACCTACCAAAAGTAACCACCACAAAGACAGGTGGTATGTCGTGAATATGTAGTATAACACCACTGCAATAGCAACCTGAATAATCGTTCTTTTTGATATGAGTAACCGGGAGAATTTTTTCATTAATAGTTTATTTATTTCGAGTTTACTAATTTGATCTTAAAAGTGATTACCATTACTTTCATTTTTATTGTTCAAAGATACTTCTGTATCATCGTTTGTTTTTTAATAAGTGTGTCAGATTTCACAACTTTTAAGTTGATCTAAGACAACTTTTTCTTTGATATTGGTGGATAAATGGCATAAATTGTCATATTTACAACAGCAATTTTTGTTTCCGATTTCACAACTAACACCATCTGTGTATAGATAAGTGCATGTGTAAAGGTTTTTTAAAGAGAAATTAATGGATTAAGGAATAATAAAGGTGCCTTATAATGAATTTAATCAGTTTTGAGCTCAGTATTATCCATTCTGGCTGATCAGTAATAATGATTTCTTATTGATGATTTCAATTTTCTTCCCGTTGATATTGAGGATCCTGTCTTTATGGAACTCAGTTAATATCCGGCTTACACTTTCGCGGCTGGTGTCGACATAATTTCCCAGTTCAGCCTGTGATAAGGGAAGAGTGAAGCTATCGGATTGGTAGATCTGGTCGGCAAGTTCTAAAATAACATCTGCAATATTTCCGCGGGTTTGTTTTTGAGTACGGTTAGCACAACGACGGATAGATTCGAGTTCATTCTTGCACAGTTCAAGGATTATCTCATAGGAAAAGTATTCGGTCTCTCTTAATAAAAGCCGGAATGCATTGATATCTATAAAACAAACCTCAATATCTTGAATTGCTGTTACCGAATATTGATTGATTTTATCACCAATAGTTGTGGGTAATCCCAAATAACAAGGAGCTTTTATAATACGAACGATTTGTTCGCGATAAGGACCTGTGATATGCATTTTGGCCATGCCATTTCTTAGGTACACTACATTAGTCGAGAACATACCTTGCTTGATGATTGAATCTCCCTTTTGGAATTTAACCATCGCATTATTACATGATAAATGTTCGAGTTGGTCTTGATCCAGGGTCTCAGCAGCTTTAGACTTGAGAACACATATTTTACAATCATTATTCATAATGCAAAGATAATAAATGTGAACTATATCACAAAATAATGATGTTATCATGCACACCTAACTCCGGAAACCCTGTCAACATTGCTTCTAATTTTGCAGCAACCTAACTGTGCTTCAGAAGTGCTTTCAGCAACATCGGTTGTTACTTATTAAGAATCATATTTTAAAAGAAAAAAAACTAAATGGATAAGGAATTAAAAGAGCAAATCAAAGATCTGCAATTCCAAATTGAAGCTTTGAACACTAAGGTTTCAGTTCTGGAGAGTTCGCGAAAAGATCAGTTATCTATTGCTGTCGTATCAGGAGATTTAGATAAAATTATTGCAGCAATGATTATTTCTATAGCTGCTGCCGCAATGGATACAAAAGTGAAGTTATTCTTTTCTTTTTGGGCTCTATCAGCTCTCAGATCAAAGAATAGAACGGGTAAAGGAAAAGATTTCATTTCAAAAATGTTTGGTCTGATGTTACCTAAAGGCAAAGAAAAACTGAGCCTTTCAAAAATGAATATGTGTGGAATGGGTCCTGTGATGATCAAATACCTTATGAAGAAACAGAATGTCTTTTCGCTGGAACAGATGTTTGAAGAAGCCGGCGTACTTGGAATAGAGATCGTGGTTTGCGAAATGTCTATGGGCCTGATGGGCTTTAAGAAAGAAGAGATGATTGATTATCCTCACCTGACATATGCTGGTGCCGCAACCTTTGTATGTGATGCCAATGAGAGTAGTATACAATTATTTATCTAAATAAAAATATCAACAAATAAACTAAAATAACGAGTAATGATGACAACGGAAGAATTGAAAAATGTTGAAGTAGCAAAGTCAGTAGATGCACGTGGAACTGCTTGTCCGGGTCCGCTTTTGGAAGCTAAAAAAGCTATTGGTACGATAAAAGCAGGTGATATTATGGAAATATTATCGGCTGATGAAGGCACTAAGAGTGATATTCCAAAGTGGTGTGGCAAACAGGGTCATGAATACCTGGGTGCTGTAGATGAAAATGGATACTTCAAGGTTTACATGAAGAAGAAATAAGCAACCATCATGGCTGAAAACAAAAAGAAAAGCGCTAAAATTTTGGTCTTTTCTACTGAGAAAATATCTGATCCCGCCATTGATATGGCGGGATTACTTAAATTACATTATCCCCCAACGGTATTTACCATTACGGTTCCCTGCTCAAGTGGCATAAAATCACGTTGGATCTTGCGCGCCTATGAAAAGGGATTTGATGGGGTTTTTATTGCTGCCGATGGTAGTGATTGTGTTTTTGGTGAGTCATGTACTGAGAAAACAGGACATCTGGTGAGTCATACCCATGAATTGATGAAAGTAAAAGCAATTGATCCGGCCCGCTTGAAAATGGCTGCACTCTGTTCGGTGTGTAGCGAGTCTTTTGTCAAGCAGATCAAGAGCTTTAATGAATATTTACTAAAAAACTCAAACGCTTAATTATGAGTGGACAACAAATAAACAGTTCGTTTGATGCTTTGGTTGTTGGAGGAGGGATTGCAGGTGGCGAAACAGCATTGAACTTAGCAAATAACGGTTTTAAAGTTTTGCTCATCGAAAAAGAATTGTCTATCGGGGGGAAAATGATTCTGCTGAGTAAGGTCTTCCCTACGCTGGATTGTGCTGCATGTATTACAACACCGAAAGTTTCTGAGATTTCCAGACATCCCGATATCACTATTTTTACTAGCAGTGAGGTTAATAAAATCACTAAAACAGGGTTAAATAGTTTCGAAGCTGTTGTGGTTAAGAAACCGCGTTATGTGGTTGTTGAAGATTGCACAGGTTGTCAGCTCTGCGAACAGGCTTGTCCGGTGAATGTAAAGGATCAGTATCAATTTGATCTGGTAGGTCGTAAGGCTGCTTTTATCCCTTTTAGTATCGCCAGTCCAAAGGCAGCAGCCATAGATATTGAAAACTGTGTGTTGTGTGGTGCATGCGAAAAGGCATGTCCAACGAATTGTATAGATTTTACTCAGGAAACAGAAGAGTACCTGGTAAAGATTAAGACGATAGTTCTTG
>Ga0209430_1000263_pt1 | contig 60849 bp, 42 predicted proteins | sample BarGraIncub1133A_FD_184504 | JGI IMG/M metagenome (GOLD analysis project Ga0209430, IMG submission 184504) | Arctic peat soil microbial communities from Barrow, Alaska - Barrow Graham LP Incubations 11-33A (SPAdes) (version 2) | ecosystem: Environmental > Terrestrial > Soil > Wetlands > Peat... | reverse complement strand
TGTAGGGGCCTCCCTTGTGGCCGCCCATGGAAAACATAAAAAATCTTCATTACTCGTGGGCGGCCACAAGGGCGGCCCCTACATTTTCTGTGATTCTGCCTTGGAGAGCTACTAGCCCTCCCTACATCACCAACATTATCATACAATAGAACCTTCTTTATTAATCAATTTTAAAAGAGTATTACGTAAATGAGTAGAGACGCAATATTTTGCGTCTCTACGTGATATAGATTTCCTTAATTTATTTTGGATGTCAAGATTGCTGCCAACAAAAACAATTACAGTTTCCAGTTTAAAGAAACATGGCCTAAAGTAGTACCCAACTGACTGGTACTTCCTGAGAATTCGCTTTGGATTCCGCTTGGAGTAGAAGATGTTTCTTTATTGTTCAGGGCTGACTCAATAGCTACACTCAAAGAGACTCTTTTGCTGACGTTATATGAACCACCAATCGTTACATGACTCGTTACGATTGCAGGGAAGACCGGAAACAGCGTGGTTGCAGGAACAGGATTGCTGCCATAAGCATAACCCACACGCAAAGTACAACGGTCACATGCCCGGTACTCTGCGCCAACTTTAACAATAACTGTATTTTTCCAGTTTAACGGGAAATCCATATTGATAGAACTGCTGCCAATCATCTTATTAACGTTCACGCTGGTTCCACCCGACATGTTAATCTGCATTTTATCAAATGCATTTGCCCAGTTAACCCATTCAGCATCCAACGCCAATTTAAGTTTCGAGGTAGTTTGATACGACATACCGTAACCAAATGACATCGGGAGTTTCATGGTTACATCAAGTCCATATTCGGCTGCAACACCTTTTGAAAGATCAATGCCCAGCTGTGTAAAGTTTCCGGCAACATAACCCAATGCAGTGTTCAGAGGAGTGTTTTTCATTGCAGGATTGGCGTAAAGGCCCATAATTCCACGTCCCATCGCATCTTCCATTTGTTTAGACATATCCATCGTGGCTTTTCCACCCTTGTAAGTCAGTTTGGTTGGCAACGTATAATTGAATCCGAAAGATAACTTTTCACTTGCCTTATAAGCAAAGCCAATTTTACCACCCACACTAATCGCAGTTAACTTGCTCATATCTGCTGATGCAATCACTTCGCTGTAACCAAAACCACCCTGTGAGGGAGACATGGAGAACATCTGACCAAAGGTGAACCCTGGCATTCCATTGGGTTCACCCTGCATGATTGCAGGATTCATTCCAAATGGCATTCTGAATTCCAAAGTACTGTAAACCATATAAGCAGAGACACCAACGGAGAATTTATTGCTGAGTTTATAGGCAAATGAAGGACCAGCCTGCATGACAGCAAATTTTGAATGATAGCTTTGTGAAGAATAAGCTCCCTTCACCGGACTATAGGTTCCGGCTGCTACATTCTGAACATAGGTTTGGTCGCGGTACAGCTCATTTTTCAGGGAAAAATCTGCACCCATTCCACCTTGAGTGAACATGCCTATCCCCCATGTCATTTTGGAATCCTTATTCGCTGATTTCTTTACATAACTCAACGAGGGAAGAGGAAACAGGTTTTTTGCGCCATCGGCATCATTAAGTGAGTTCTGAAAATGCATCTTAGGCGCCATCATAGAAAAGTCAATATTCAGCGAGGTCTTGTCAAGAAATGATAAACCTGCCGGGTTTGTCATCATCAGTTCGGGTGAATCGAATACGCCGATTGATGTGCCTGCACGTCCCATACTTTGTGCATCGAATCCAATGAGTCTGGTTCCATTCTGAGCGTTTGCTCCTACTAATGAAACAAGAAAAATAAAAATAAGTGTAATCTTTTTCATGCTTTGTTTGTGTTTAATTTTAATAAGTGTGGTAAATAAGAAATAAATAATTACTTAAAATCGTTTTTTTAGATATATATAGGTTATTTCACATTGATTATTAGGCTATTAATAACACCTATAACATCATTAATTATACAGCTAAGCTATATATTTTATTTTCTATTTGCAAATATATAATTGTTTATATGATATATGATTTTTAATTTTAATTTTACTTATGGATCTATATACATACTTAATTACTTAAATATACTCCCGATAATTGTGGCTTATTAATGCGTCAAAACAGATGCTCAGGTTTGTCGTAATCGATAAGAAGGGAAATGTTGCAAATTTCATGGTCCGAAAACAAGCGGTGGTAATGATTTGGAAAGACTCATCAAAAGTGAGGTTGAAAAATAATCATACATAATTTAACACTGTTGTCAGGTTAAAGAAAATAAATCTTTAATTTGTAATTACAACCGTACACTAACCCCAAAAACCAACAACCCAAACACACCGCTGATGTCACTCAACAAAACCTCATTTCTCATTATTGCATTTCTTTTTGTATTTGCGTTAAAGACCTCTGCACAAAACATCCCGACGCCCAAAGAACACTTTGGTTTTGCGATTGGAGATAATTATCAACTGGCCACTTACACACAGACAGAAGCTTATTTCAAAAAGCTGGCTGCTGCCTCAGACAGGGTGAAACTGGTCAACATCGGCAAGACAGAAGAAGGCCGGGATCAGTTAATGCTGATCGTTTCTTCACCCGAGAACATCAAAAACCTGGCCCGTTACAAAGAGATTTCCCAAAAATTAGCCCGTGCCGAAAACCTCACCGACACTCAGGCTCGTGCACTGGCAGCCGAAGGCAAGGCTGTTGTCTGGATAGATGGAGGCCTTCATGCCACAGAAGTCGTGGGGACTCACCAGTTGATTGAAACAGCTTATGAACTGATCAGCCGCAAAGATCCTGAAACATTACGCATTCTGGATCAAGACATTATCCTGCTTACCCATGCCAATCCCGACGGACAGGAGCTGGTTTCGAACTGGTACATGCAGGAAAGCAAGCCCGAAAAAAGGTCATTCGAACAGATCCCAGTCTTGTATGAAAAGTATGCCGGTCACGATAACAACCGTGACTTCTACATGATGAATCTGAAGGAAACCCAAAACATATCGCGTCAACTATTTGTTGAATGGTTTCCACAGATACTCTACAATCATCACCAGGCAGGTCCTGCCGGCTCAGTTGTTGCAGGCCCTCCATATCGCGATCCGTTCAATTATGTTTTTGATCCATTGGTGATTACAGGCATAGATGCAGTTGGAGCCGCGATGATCAACCGCATGAATGTAGAAGGCAAGCCTGGTTACACCGAACGTTACGGTTCTTCATTTTCCACATGGTATAACGGGGGATTACGGACTACCACCTATTTTCACAATATGATCGGACTGCTGACCGAGATCATCGGTAGTCCGACCCCCTCTACCGTTCCATTGGTTCCGCAACGATTGCTTCCAAATGGTGCGACCCCATATCCGGTGACTCCGCAGAAATGGTATTTCAAGACCTCAATTGAATATTCAGTCTCTTTGAATTATGCAGTCCTAGGCTATGCGCAACGATATCATGACGAGCTTTTGTACAATTTCTACAAAATGGGCCACAATTCAATCGAACATGGAGAGAAGGATTATTGGACCATGTCTCCAAAGAAAGTAGACGAGATCAATCTGGCCTATCAGGAATCTACAAAAACTGCTTCCCCAAGAAGAGGCGCCAATGCAGACACGACAACTTCCAGATTTGGAGCTCCAACAATCCCTGTAAAATATTATGATACAGTGATGAAGAACAAGGCCACCCGGGACCCAAGGGGTTATATCATTCCATCTGATCAAAAGGATTTCCCAACGGCAGTAAGATTTATAAATGCCTTGATTCAAAACGGGATCACCATACAAAAGGCAACAACAGATTTTACAGTAGCCGGGAAAAAATATCCTTCAGGCTCTTATATCGTTAAAACCAATCAGTCTTTCAGACCCCATGTACTGGATATGTTTGAACCACAAGATCATCCGAACGACTTTCAATATCCCGGTGGCCCTCCCGTTGCGCCTTACGATGCAGCCGGATGGACATTGGCTTACATGATGGGCATACAATTTGACCGGATCCTTGACTCATTTGACGGGCCTTTTGAAAAACTCGCTTATGGTGTTTTAGAGAATGCAAAAGGATCAATAAAAACTACCGGTTCTGTAAAAGGATATCTTGTTGATGCACGCATAAATAAGTCATTTACAATAGCCAACGATCTGTTGAAATCAGGGATTGAACTCTACAGAGTAACTAATCCGGCCAATGATGTCGATGCAGGTTTGGGATCATTCTATGTTCCCGCTTCTTCAAAAACAAAACCGATCATTGAAAAACTGGTTGCAGAGACAGGGGTTACCATAAAAACAACAGCCAAAAGCCCTGTTTCAATGCAAAAAATAACCTCTGCACGTATTGCATTATGGGACACTTACGGCGGTTCATTGTCCTCAGGTTGGGTACGATTTATACTGGAACAATATCATTTTCAGGCCGATATTATTTATCCAAAAGACATTGACTCGACCGATCTCCGTTCGAAATATGATGTGATTGTATTTGTAACCGGCGCAATTCCGGCTTATAATCCAACCGGAACTTCTTTCAGAGGAAGAAATGATGTTAAACCTGAAGATATCCCTGTAGCTTATCGCAAAATGCTAGGACGCATTACAGCAGATAAATCCATCCCACAGTTAAAGAAATTCCTTGAAGCAGGTGGTAATATTGTCACCATTGGTTCGAGTACAAACCTGGCTTATCATCTGAAACTACCCGTTCGTGATGCACTGGTAGAATTGGTGAATGGACAGGAGGTCAAACTGGCCAAAGAGAAATTCTATATCCCGGGAAGTATATTGCGCGTAAGTGTAGATTCGACCAATCAGGCTGCATGGGGGATGAATAAAGACGCTGATGTCTATTTTGATGGCAGTCCTGTCTTCAATATTTCAACTGAGGCCTCATTAAATGGGACCATAAAACCATTGGCATGGTTCCCGAACAATAAACCATTGCGCAGTGGATGGGCTTGGGGACAGGCATATCTGCAAAATGGTGTCGCTGCTTTTGTGGCCAAAGTCGGCAAAGGCAACCTGTATGCCTTTGGCCCCGAAATCACCTTCCGTTCCCAAACCCATGGAACATTTAAACTCCTGTTCAACACATTATACATCAACCAAAACAAATAAAACGCATCTTTACTAAGAAACTGTTTAAATCTCGTGTTTTCTTTTGCCCGTATGGCATTAATATCAACAGGAATACAGCTCTCTCTCTCTCCTTTTTTGCCCGCATTAACCTTTAATGTTGATGCCCGACGGGCAAAAAGAGAGAGAGAGAGTTGCATTTCTTGAAAACCTGTTTCTACAAATAGGCCATAAGCAATAAAGCCAACAATTCATGCAATTTTCTGAAATACCTTCTGTAAAAACTAAAATTGTTCCAACTAAAGAGCAAATGAAATTATGGCAAGATACAAAGGAATATGGAATTTGGATTAATGGCAAAAGGTATAAGAATACTGTATTAAATACGCGTCCGAATACTGATTTCAGTTATTATGAACTTATCAAATATAACGATGAGAAAGCTAAAGCAATGAAATACCAGGTTGAAGTTGGTTTACTAACAAATGATAATTTTGAAGGAACACAAAAATGGACTTTAAACAGACTGAACACCTATCCGCGTGATAATTATGAGCTGGTATTGCGCGTTACCACTCAGGCTAAAAACAATTCACTTAAAATCACTACCAAGTAATCTGACTATTGTAGTTTTCCCATTTTAACATAAAACTATAAGTCCACTGAATAATACCACAACCCACGAGCCCCGGCCTTACTAGTCGGGGCTTTCTGTATTTAGAGACTTTTTAAATTTTCGAGTAGGAATTTTCATAATTGTCTATTATTCTGAAAGATGTATTTTGCCATAAATATATTTGCTTTTGTCTTTCTGGACTATCGCAGAAAATGTAGGGGCCGCCCTTGTAGCCGCCCATGGATAATTCATATTTTCAAATTTCAATAATTTTTATCCACAATTCTCATGGGCGGCCACAAGGGCGGCCCCTACATTTTCAACAATACACATTAAAGCACCTTCCTTTCATCAAGTTATTCTTCACGAGGTTGCTTTTTTATATGCTTATGGACTACGGGGAAAAGAAAAAACAAAAATTAAACAGTTTCTCAATACAAAACATCACATTTATCGCATTGTCTGAATTATATGATTTAAATAGAAAATCAGTAATCTCAAAATATTGATTTAAATAAGCCGGGATCAAAAATTGATAAAGAAACGAACATGAAAGGAACATCGAGTGTTGAAGGGTAAACCAGGTGTAGTTGAGGAGTAGATAAAGTGTAGGCGTCTCGCACATGTCTCGCACGTGTCTCGCTGGTATCTCGCAGGTGTCTTGCACCTATCTCGCACATATTAGAGCGAGACACCTGCGAGACACCTGCGAGACACCTGCGAGACATGTGCGAGACATGTAGAAGTGATCTACTCCTCAACTACACCTGGTTTACAAGTGATCTCTAGATGTTCCAAGAATTAACAAAAAATGGTCGAAAAATAACCCTTTTATGGTCAAGGGGATAATTTGGAAATTTTTCGGAAATAGGCGTTCAAGAAAGTTCTTCATTTTGTTTCAGAAAGTGTTAATTTTGAATCTTAGTCTGAACATAAATAATTCATTCACTGTCAACTGAAATTGCTATCAAATAACCTGAAAATAAAACCTTTAGAAAATGAGATTTTTTATTACCCTTACCTTCATACTTATCCTGAATATAGGTTTCGCCCAGACTGCAGATCAATACTTTGAAAAGATCAGAAACGACGAAGCAGCCTTAACTGCTTTCTTCTCACAAATGCCCAAAGGGGGCGACTTGCACAATCATTATGCCGGATCGCTGTATGCAGAATCGATTATTCAAGAGGCCATTGCAGAAGATTTCTATCTGAATATGCAGACGATGGCGGTTTCGAAATTTAGACCCGTTGCCGGTTCGTGGGAAAAGTTTTCAACGCTTCAAAATATCGGACAACTCGAAAGGTATAGACTTAAGATCATGCAAAAGTGGTCTGTAAAGGACTATAATAATGTGGATTATCCTTCTGACAAGTTGTTTTTCGAGTCTTTTGATAAGTTCTGGCCGGCTGCCGATGGTCACTTTGAACAAGGTTTGTTGGAATTAAAAAACAGGGCTGTTAAGGAAAATCTGAGCTATCTCGAATTGCAGGTATCGCCGGTGTTGTTTGAAATGAAGAGCGAAGACCTTAATGGCTATAATCTGAAGTTGCGGGAACTGTCTGTGGCTCACAACGAAAAAGGAATCATGTTGTTGTTCGATACCCTTTACAATGCTTATTTGCAAAGGGGCGCAAAGGAAGATGCCGAAAAATTCAACAAAGACTTTATCGAAAAACTGCACAAAAGTTTGAAATTAGATGATGACCATTTTACGATGCGTTTTCAAAATTTTGTTTTGCGTTTTATGGAACCTGTTGACCTGTTTAAAAACCTTGTCGTTAATTTCATCTCGGCAGACAGCAGTCCACAGGTTGCGGGTGTAAATATTGTTTCCCCCGAAGATGGAGAGGTGTCGATGAAAGATTACTGGCTGCACATGTTGATGTTTAAGTATTGTCATTCGCGCTATCCTGATGTAAAGTATACATTGCATGCCGGAGAGCTAACGCTCGGGCTTGTGCCACCGGAAGAGCTCACATGGCATATCAATGCGGCGATATATACTGCAGGCGCCAACCGGATCGGTCATGGTGTGGACATGGCTTATGAAGCCAATTGTTACGATCTTTTGCGCTATATGAGCAAAAACAAAATTCCGGTCGAGATCAACCTGGTTAGCAATGAATTCATCCTGAAGGTGAAAGATGACCGTCACCCGATAACATTATACAAAGAATTTGGCGTTCCCATTGTAATCAGTACTGACGATGCCGGAATTCTGAGAACGAACATGATTGAGCAATATGTGTTATTGGCCAAGCGATACAAAACCATCACCTACGCGGATATCAAGCAGTTTGTGTACAACAGCATCACCTATAGTTTTATCAAACAGGAAGCTGTGAAAGCCCAACTGACGAAAGATCTCGACGTACGGTTTAAAACTTTTGAAGCATCGTTACCGTTAAAGTAAATTTTCAAATTGTAATATGAGTTTATTGAAAGCAAGCATACTGGTGATTGATGATGATGTTGATGTGTTGACAGCCGTCAGGTTGCTGTTGAAGACAGAAGTACAACATGTTGTGACTGAAATCAATCCGGAGAATATTTTATCCATGATCACCGCCCAACCCTTTGATCTTGTGTTGCTGGACATGAATTTTAACGCATCTATCAACACCGGGAATGAAGGGTTATATTGGCTGAAACGGATTAAAGAGTCTAAACCGGGGATCTCGGTGGTCATGATCACTGCTTATGGAGATATCGATCTGGCTGTTCGTTCGTTGAAAGAGGGAGCTACAGATTTTATCGTGAAGCCCTGGCACAATGAAAAACTACTATCGACCATTTCGGATGCATTGAAGAGTAAAACACTGCAACCTTCAACGGCCAATCCTCAGCCTAAAAGCAAAAACGTCTATCCAGATTTAATAGGCAACAGCGATGAAATGTTGGATATCACTGCCAAGATTGATAAGATCGCCCCAACCGATGCCAATATTCTGATTCTTGGCGAGAACGGGACAGGCAAAGATCTGATTGCAAAAGCGATACATGATAAATCGTTGCGCGGCAAACAACCTTATATCAAAGTCGATATCGGCTCTTTGACCGAGTCGCTGTTTGAAAGCGAACTGTTTGGTCATAAGAAAGGCGCTTTCACGGATGCCCGGGATGACCGTGTCGGAAGGTTTGAAGCTGCAAACGGCGGCACCCTGTTTTTGGATGAAATCGGAAACATCTCTTTGCAGCAACAGGCCAAACTTTTAACGGCTTTGCAAAACAGGGAGATCGTTCGTCTTGGGACAAATCAACCCATCCCTGTTGATATCCGTCTGATCTGTGCCACAAATCTTCCACTGACTGAGCTAGCCAATGAAACCCGCTTCAGGAAGGATTTGATCTACCGCATCAATACCGTCGAAATTATCGTACCTCCACTGCGCAAAAGGAGAGACGATATTGTATTGCTGACAAAGCATTTTGCAAAGATCTATTCAACCAAATATTTCAAAAACAATATCCGTTTCTCAAATGCTGCTTTGCAAAAGCTGGAACAGTATAATTTTCCGGGCAACGTGAGGGAGTTACAATACATTATTGAACGGGTGATCATCATGTCGGACAGTGATATGCTGGAACCTGAAGATATTATTTTTTCGCCTATTGAATCTTCCAATCAAAATTCAACGGAAGAAAACAAGGAGACAAAATTAAGCGCTATTGAGAAAAACACCATCTTGAGGGTGATTGAAAAAAACAATGGCAACATTACAAAGGCTGCAAAAGAGTTGGGTTTAACCAGAACTGCTTTATACCGGAGGCTGAGTAAGTATGAGATCTAAAAAAACATACTGGGTCGTTCTGGGGAGGGTCTTGTTGCTTTTCATAACTCTCCTGGGTTTTTCTTTCACTCTGTTGAAGGAACTTTATGTCATTGACTTTATTCTTGTTCCCATCATTATTTTTCAGGGAGTAGATTTTTATCGTTTGTATAAAAAAGCACAGGATGAGATTGAGCAGTTTGCAGAAAGTGTTCATTACCGGGACTTCACACGACATTTTAATGTAAAACAGGCCCCTGTGGAATTACAGTCTTTGCGGGAGGGGTTTAATGAAATCAATTCAACGTTTCAGGTGATCAGCAAAGAGAGGGAAACGCAATACCTCTACCTGCAAAAGGTGCTGGAACTGGTGGACACCGGAATTCTTTCCTACGAAGTCGTCAGTGGTGATGTGATCTGGATGAATGAATCATTGAAGAAAATATTGCAGGTACCCTATTTAAAAACGATTCATTCGCTGGACAAGCGGGATCATGAATTGTACACGCAAATTATTGCATTAACTCCTTCAGAAAGAGTCATCAGTACGATTCATCGTGAAAAGAGTACCCTGAAAGTGGTTTTATCCGCAACTGCGTTTAAGACAGATGATCTTACGTTTAAACTCATTGCTTTTCAAAATGTAAATGAGGCATTGGAAGAAACCGAAGCAAAGGCATGGCAGAAATTATTGAGCGTCATGACCCATGAGATTATGAATTCGGTGGCGCCTATTTCTTCATTGGCCTATACTTTGCAAAACAGATTAAAACAATTGGCATCGGAAATGCCTAACTCGTCGGTTATCGTTGAAGATCTTGAGCTGGGCGTTGAAACGATCAGAAAGCGTAGTGAGGGTTTGTTGAAGTTTACAGAGACCTACCGGAATCTGAATAAGATCACCAAGGCCAACCTGGCCAAAGTCTATATCAGTGAGTTGTTTGAAAACATTCATCGGTTGATGCAGCCTACTTTGTTGCAGAAAAATATCGAAGCGACCATTATTTTAAAAGAGCCATTGCTTTCTGTAGAAATTGATGGGGGCCTCATAGAGCAGGTTTTGATTAATCTTATTTTGAATTCGATTGATGCCGTGAAGAGCAATTCTGATCCTAAAATCGTGTTATCTGCCTACACCGATAACGACAACAAAATCATTATCAAGATCGCCGATAATGGAACGGGGATGGATGTTGAGGTTTTGGATAAAATCTTTGTTCCTTTCTTCAGCACCAAGAAAAACGGGAATGGAATCGGATTGAGTTTGTGTAAGCAGATTATGTTGGTTCATAAAGGAAGCATTACGGTTCAATCTATAGAAAATGAAGGAACGGCATTTTATCTGAGGTTTTAAAAAAGGTTTCAATTTTATTTAATTGCGGTCTTTATATCTGAACATATGCAAGTAGTACATGTAGAGACGCAATATTTTGCGTCTCAAAGCTAGGAAGATCTTCAATCATTGAGACGCAAAATATTGCGTCTCTACAAGATAACGCACTTATGATATATCCTGCTACTTATTTTAAACAGTTTCTTAATATTTTCAGGTTTTTCTTTATTCAGTTCTCAAACTCTTTACCGGGTTGGCAACGGCAGCTTTGACAGACTGAAAGCTAACCGTTACCAATGCAATAATTAAAACTGTTATCCCGGCAAACACAAACACAGACCAATTGATATTAATTCTGTAAGCAAAATCTTCTAACCATTTATTCATGACCCACCATGCAATAGGACTTGCTATCATTATAGCTATACAAACAAGAACAACAAATTCTTTCGATAGCAATGTTGTAATACTTCCAACCGATGCACCTAAAACTTTTCGTACACCGATTTCTTTTGTTTTTCGTTCGGCAGTGAAAGCAATAAGTCCGAACAAACCCAACGCGGAAATGATGATTGCTATGATCGAAAAAACCAAAATAAGTATTGAGGTTTTATGATCAGTTTTATAGAGATTATCAAAGGTGTCATCAAGAAATGTATAATCAAATGGTTCGTTTGGAGCGAATTTCCTCCATACATTTTGTGCATTTAACAAAGTCTGAGTAGCGCTTCCCGGGGCAGATTTTATGAAGACATATGCCAACCAAGAAGAATTGGTATTGAAAACAAGGGGTCCAATCTTCTCATGCATACTGATATAATGAAAATCTTTAGCAACACCAATCACTTTTCCTGTATCGCCTTGGAATGCAAAACGCTGACCAATAACGAGTTTATGGATGTTTAACTGAGCGACAGCTGTTTCATTAAGAATAAAATTTTTCTTATCTGTGTTACCTCCCGGTAAAAACCAACGACCTTCTTTTAAAATGATCCCAAAAACTTTTTGAAAATTGTATTCTACTGACATTTGAGCTATAGAAGGTCGAAAAGACGTATCTCGTCCATCCCAATCAGCAGAACCTGAATTAAAACTTTGCATATTTACAATGGGTTGATTAGAACTTGTCACACCAATAATTCCACTCTGTACTGACAATTCATGCAACAGACTTTCCTTAAATAAAAGATATGATTTCTCATCGGGGGTATATTTTAAATTTGGTTTAGGATATTGAAAATAAATGATTTGTGAACGTTGGTATCCGGGATCTGTTGTCTGAATAAAATGCATTTGCCTGTAAATAACTACAGCTCCAATTATCAACATGACTGAAATGGTGAATTGAAATACCACCAATATTTTACGTAGTGTCGTATCTTTTACACTTAGCAGGTTGAGACCTCTGAAGACATTCAATGGCTTAAAAGAAGAAAGCATTATTGCCGGATACACACCATTTAACAGGGTGACCAATAATAAGGTCCCTAACATTATTTCCCACATACTCAAAGAAATAAGAGCAAACACAAAATGCTTATCAGTAAGCAGGTTATACAACGGCAAAGAAAACCAAATTAATATCAGTGTGATTATCAGTGCAAGGAAGCTTATCAATAACGATTCAGCAATAAGCTGACCAAATAAATGCATTCGTTTTGCACCTATAATTTTCCGGATGCTTATTTCTTTTGCACGTACGCTTGCTTTAGCTGTTGTAAGATTCACATAATTAATACACGCAGTAAACAACAGGACAAATGCAAGCAAACTAAAGAAATACACTGTATTTTTATTGCCCTGTCTTGATTTGGATGAAGTCAAATCGGTTTCAAAGTGCATATCCTGCAGATTAAACAGAGTCATATATTCATCGTTTCTTTTCTTGTTCTTTTGTAAAATAGCTGTTATCTTTTTACCAATTGCTGTACTATTGGCATTCTCATTTATCTGAACAAAAGTGATATAATTCATATTCCCCCAATTCTGCTCATTTCCACGTTGAACAGGACCTGCCAGAAAAGCATCTAAATGGATAAAAATATCATATTGAAAACTTGAATTCTGAGGATTATCTTTTATTACTGCCTGTACTGTGTAGTTTATAGTATCTATTCTTATAATTTGCCCGACTGCAGCATGATTTCCAAAATATTTTTTGGCTTTTGACTCGGTCATGATTATGCTGAAAGGGTTTTGAATTGCTGTATTTGGATTTCCTTCCACATAATCATAATGAAACATTTTGAACCATCCTTTATCATAATAAGTACAATTCTTCTCTGAGAAGAGTTCACCCTTAATATTCAAAATTGCAGTACCCCTGATAGGCCTCAGTTTTGCAGTACTTTTAATCTCCGGAATTTCTTTTTGTATAGCATCAGATAATAAAAGCGGTGAAGCGTCCGAACCCCAGTTGGCAGAATTGATGTGGCATGTAAGACGAAAAATATGTTTTACATTAGGATGGTAGTTATCAAAGCTCATTTCATTTTGGACCCACATCAGGATCAGTACGGCAGCTGTCATTCCAACTGATAAGCCAAACAGATTGATAAAACTGGTTGTCTTATTCCTTAATATATTCCGCCAGGCGGTTTTGAAATAATTTTTAAACATACCTTTTCTCTTATTCCGTTCTTAAATTCTTCACAGGATTGGCTCTTGCTGCCTTTATTGCCTGGAAACTTACTGTTGCCAATGCAATCAGTAATACCAATAATCCGACAAGTGCAAAAACCCACCAGTGAATACTTATTTTGTATTCGTAATCTTTTAACCAGGTCATCATAAGCCACCATGCAACCGGGAATGCAATAACAACCGATAATAAAACAGGTTTTAGAAAATCTTTAGATAACAACCCTGTAATGCCACTTACCGAAGCGCCTAATATTTTTCGGATACCGATTTCTTTCGTTCTTTTTTCTGCGGTAAATGAAGCCAATCCAAATAACCCAAGACATGAAATAATGATGGCAAGTGCAGCAAATATGCCTGCAAGTTTTGCTATTAAATTTTCTGCTTTAAACATCCGGCCAAACACTTTATCAACAAACTCATAACTAAACGGATAACCTGGATTATTCGCTTTGATTACCTTTTCTACCTGTGAAAGTGCAGTTGTTAAATTGACATTGGCTTTCAAACGAATAGACATAAGATTGGCGTTGTATGTATTTGCATACATGATTAACGGATCAGCAGGCTTGTAAGCGTTAAATGAAACAAAATCTTTTACAACACCAACAACTGTACATTTCCGATTTCCCCAGTTTATTATAGAACCAACAATATTTTTATTCTTAATGATTTTTTCCAGTGTCTCGTTGATAATGATATTATTGCTGTCGGCCTTAAGGTTTTCGTAGAACGCCCTACCCTGTTTTAATTGCATGCCCTGTGTGGAAATATATTCAGAGCTAATTCCTTCTATAGTAATTAAGACCTGTTTATCACGAGCTTTCCCCTCCCATGTAAAGTCGCTGGTATTACTTCCCATACTCAATACATTACTGTTACTGATACTTACATTTTCAACAACACCGGTGCCGATCAGGTCATTTTTTATTGCTGTGAAATGAGTCTTCATATCGCCACGCAACCATGTGGTAATAAGATTATCTTTTTTAAAACCCAGATCTTTTTCTTTACCGTATTGTATTTGCTGATAGATGATCACCGTGCAAATGATCAATATAACAGAGGCTGAAAACTGTATTACAACCAGCATTTTCCTTATAAATGCAGCACTGCCTGTTTTAATCTTCGCACTTTTTAAAACATGCGCCGGATTAAATGAAGACAAATAAAATGCAGGATAGCTGCCTGCAATAATACCACAGACCAAAGTAATGGCAATTAAACCTGCAAGATGCAATGGTTGAAAAAGCTGGAGTGTTAAATTTTTATTTACCAGATTATTAAATGCCGGTAATACTAACAAAACAATCGCTATTGCCAATAACATGGATATAAATGAGAGCAAAACAGACTCTGAAATAAACTGAACAATAAGTCTTTGTTTTGTAGCACCCACTACTTTTCTTATGCCCACTTCTTTGGCTCGTTTTTCACTTCTTGCTGTGGCAAGATTCATAAAATTGATGCAGGCAATAATTAAAATGATCCAGGCAATTAAACTGAACAAACGAACATTTTTTATTAAACCATCTTTGTCATTTCCATTATCATCAAAACTGTTGTACAACCTGATCCTGTTAAAAGGATACAACATCATTTTGGCATTGTTCTCCGGATTTCTTTTCTGGACAATACCATACAAAGGTTTATTGATGGCCGCTACATTTGCCCTGGGTTCTGTTTCGACATACGTTATAATAGCATTATTACGCCATTGTGTTAACCACTGGTTTTGTCCTTCATAAATCTTAAAAGAAATCAGCCAATCGAATTTTAATGAAAGATTCTCTGGTAAATCTTTAAAGACACCCGTTACAACATAATCCTGCTTGTTGTCAACCTTTAAAGTCTTTCCAAGTATATCTGTTGACCCGAAGAATTTCATTGCCATCTTTTCAGATACAACAACAGCATGCAATTGCGTAAAAGCTGTAGCAGCATTACCTTTAATAAATGGCACAGAAAACATATTCAAAAATCCGGCATCGACATATCGACCATTTTCATAAATAGGTTTATCTGCAAAAGAGAAAAGTACATCATCTCCCCATGTTGAACGGGCAGTCGTTTTGATTCCGGGTATTTCTGCTTTTATGGCCTGTGCTAACGGACCGGGCGTTGCATCAAATACAGATGTTTTGCCTTCGTAGGTTTGTTTATCTTTTACGATATACAGATTATTTCTGTTGGGGAAAAAATGGTCGTAATTCAGTTCATCTTCCACCCATAGTAAAATCAAAGCGGCACACGTAATACCAATAACCAATCCAAATATGTTCAGGAAATTGTAAGTTTTATTCCGAAGAATATTTCTGAATGTTATTTTTAAATAATTAGAAAACATGGTTTTTTTTTGAGTAAGGATTTAAAACTTGCAGCTCATATTAACTTCGCAGATAAATTTCATGTTTTATATCAAAATATTTTCTGTAACAGTTTGCCCATCCAACATTCTTATGATACGATGACTGAATTTTGCATCATGCTCACTGTGTGTTACCATGATTATGGTTGTACCCTGTTCGTTCAGATCGGTCAGGAGCTGCATCACTTCTGTACCATTGATTGAATCGAGATTACCTGTAGGCTCATCAGCAAGAATTAATTTTGGATTATTTACAACCGCCCTGGCAACTGCAACACGTTGTTGTTGACCGCCCGAAAGCTGCTGCGGAAAATGGTTCCTTCTATGCATGATCTGCATTTTATCTAAAACCTTTTCTACTATAGCTTTCCTTTCTGAAGATTTAACACCGGTATAAATCAGTGGCAGCTCAACATTTTCATATACAGTCAATTCATCAATCAGGTTAAAACTCTGGAACACAAAACCAATAACATGTTTACGCATTTCCGAACGTTTTCTTTCATTGTAATGTGCTACTTCAATACCATTGAAAAGAAAACTGCCACCATCGGGATCATCCAGTAATCCAAGGATATTTAACAACGTGGATTTTCCACATCCCGAAGGACCCATGACGGCAACAAACTCACCTTCCTTCACTTCCATGGATAATTTATTCAGCGCAATGGTTTCTACTTCTTCTGTCCGATAGATTTTTTCAAGACCTGTTATCTTTATCATCTGTTTGATTATTTAAATTTATTGATTATTTTTTCAGAACCAGTTCCTGTGCGGTTCCGTAATTTTCATAATTGCTTGTGATTACTTTGTCGCCTGGTTGTAGACCCTGCAACACTTCATAGTAATCCGGATTCTGACTTCCCAATTGAATATCGGTTTTGTAAGCTATCTTACCATCGGCGCTTACTTTAAAAATCCAGTTGCCGCCTGTTTGTTGATAGAAACTGCCACGGGGAAGGCGTATGACTTGTTTTTCATCACTTAGGGCTAAACGGATCTGAAGTGTTTGTCCACGTCGAATGCCTGTTGGGATTGTTCCTTCGAACTGCATGTCGATCTGGAATTTACCATTGGCTACTTGTGTAAACACTTTATTGATTTTCAGCTTATATGTTTTTTCTGCAAAAGTAAATTCACCTTTCAAACCGTTGTAAATGCGATCTAAATAATGTTCATCAATATCAACACGTACTTTGAAACCGCTCAACACATCAATCTGTCCGAGCCGTTCTCCCTGATGTTTGTTTTGTCCAATTTCAGCATCGAGCGATGTGAGTTGTCCGTCAATGGGCGACTTGACAGTTAGTTCATCAACTTTCTGTTTCATCAGCACCAATGCTTCTTGTGATCCTTTATAGGATCGTTTGTCTTGTTCGGTCTGCTGGGTCCTGGATAGTGAGTCTTGTTTTAAGATTTGCTTTGTGAGGGTTTTCTTTTTCAAATAGTAGTTGTAATCGTTTTCAGCTTTCTTAAAATCCTGAAAGCCGATTACCTTTTTTTCATATAATTGCTTGTCCACTTGATAAACACGTTCGGCTTCATCGTACAGACTCTCCACATCAGCCATCTGATTTAATTTACTGACGGTGTTTTGTTGGGCTGCATTGTTGTTGATCTGGATTTGCGTGATGGTATTATAAACGGTGTTTTGCTGACTCATCATTGTCATTAACAGGTCCGTATTGGATAATCGCAGGATGGGTTGACCTTTTTTAACAATGGTGCCATCTTCCGCCAACTTCTCCTCGACTCTACCCCCTTCACTGGCATCCAGATAAATAGTTGTAATGGGCAATACAACACCGGTGACGGCAATAAACTCCTGAAAGGATCCTTTTGTAACTTCACTTATTGTGGTCCTTTCCATTTCAACATTCAATTTAGATTTACCAATCGTTGTGAGATAAGCTACAACGATAAGTATAACCAATGCTCCGACACCAACAATTGTTAGAATCTTTTTGACTGTCCATTTTTTCTTTTCAATTATTCTGTCCACTTTATTTCATTTACTGTTTGTAATTCACTCTTTCACTTATTGCCATACAATATGGAGTCCAAAACACAAAACACCTGGAGATGTATGTTTTAGATAATCAATAATTAATAAACCGTACGGGATTGATACAACAGGTGTATGCTTTCGATACACTTATTTGATTCTCTAAAAACCAAATCACTTTTTAAACGGACAGGTCGTGACCTGTCCGTTTAAAAAGATAGCATTCATAAGATTTAATTCACTAACATGTAGATACGCAATATTTTGCGTCTCAAAGTCACGGGGATATGGGAAATAAAAAAGAGACGCAAAATATTGCGTCTCTACATGATTATGTATTTATACTCAAGCAAACGACTGCCTTTTCAAACATGTCCGATATCTAATTGATCATTAATAAATTATGGCCGATAGGTTTTGCTCATCGATGCTGGCGTGCAAAGAATGAAGTTGGCAAGTCCAATGTTCTCTTTTTCAAGGGCATCAACAGATTCCTGTTCGGTTGAACCGATGGTCACTATTTTTAAATTCGGATTTATCTTTAAAAGATACCATTCCACGCCCAGATGATTATCACTGTGATAGGAACCATTGAAATGGATTAAGGTCTTCCCGGCTTTGAAATTCTTCATGATGAAATAAGCCATGGTTGCATCTTTAATGGCTTGAGCCTTGGGTAGATTTTCTCCACCATGACCCATTGCAGAAGCGAAAATATCAGCATAACACTTCAGAGTTTTATCATAAAGGATCGGAAGGGGCGCGATCCATCTTTTGGCACTAACATCAATACTGTCAAGCTTCTCCAATCCACGGGTATAGACCATATTGGCATATCTACGTGGAATGTTGGCCGCCACAAATCTTAGTTTGTTTTTCTTTGCAAACTCAACCAGCGGTTTATAGTCACTGGGGTAATTGGTCCAGATCTTGGCTTCTTCTTTAAACGTTTTTTCAGTAACTGATCCCGACAGGTATTCATCTAAAGTGATCTGATCATCGGCCTCAAACATCTCGGCGCTTAGTATCAGATTGTCTTTTTTAACGGCGTAAAGATCTTTGGTGAGTTCCTGCTCCATCCAATGATCAATTGGATTGTCGTGTTGCTCGCCAAAAAGTATGATATCTGCATCCTTTGCAGCATCCAGAAGATTTGAATACTGTGTTTCTTTGCCGTTTGAGTCAAAAAACTGATATGCCTTTTTATCACTCGTGAAAGAGAAAAGCGTGAATAATACCACTGCCGAAATCAGATATTTTACCATAGTCGTTTGGGTTCTTGTTTAAACATCAATACCCAAAGATAAGTAAGAAACTGTTTAAATTTAGTTTTTCTTTTGCCCGAGGGCATTAACATTAAAGGTTGATCCCCTACGGGGAAAAGATATATTATGTGAATATTTCTATTGATATTTATCCCCTACGGGGAAATTAAAATAGTTTCTAAGTTTTTTGCTTATCGAAATTTTCAAATTAAAAGTAAAGAAATACTAAATTTTTGCAAACTAAAAAAGAATAGTTTTCATAACTTTACCATACGATAAAGTCAAAAATTATAGCCCTTTGGGTTTTAATAAATATTAATTTTTATGTTCAAATTTCGTGTCGTTTATTTACTGGCGTTACTGACAATCAGCTTCGGCGCCTTTGCACAGTTAAATAATAATGCTCCGCAGGTTAAAACTGCCAATGGGATTTTAGAAGGGGTTAATCATTCAGGAGTTAAAATATTTAAAGGTGTCCCATTTGCTGCTCCACCCGTTGGACAATTTAGATGGAGAGAGCCTCAACCCGTTAAAAACTGGGAAGGAGTTCTTAAGGCAGATAAGTTTGGTTCACGCCCTATGCAGAAGCCTGTTTTCAGCGATATGAATTTCCTTTCTGAAAAAATTAGTGAAGATTGTCTTTATCTGAATGTTTGGACGCCGGCTATCACAGGAAATGAAAAACTGCCTGTACTGGTCTATTTTTATGGCGGTGGCTTGATTGCAGGCAGTAGCGACGAACTCAGATATGCCGGTGAAACATTGGCTCGCAAAGGAATCATTACAATTACTGTAAATTACCGACTGGGAATTTTTGGATTTTTCTCTCTTCTTGAATTATCAAAAGAGTCTCCTTTTCATACATCTGGCAATTATGGATATCTGGATCAAGCGGCTGCATTGAATTGGGTAAAAACAAACATTGCTGCATTTGGTGGTGATCCTAACCGGGTCACGATTGCAGGAGAGTCAGCAGGTTCAATTTCAGTGAGTGCGTTGATGTGTTCGCCCGTTTCTAAAAACCTGTTCGCAGGTGTGATTGGATCAAGTGGTTCATTGATGGGAGCGCTTTCACCCATTCCTTTGGGACAGGCTGAGATGAATGGACAGCTAACAGAAAAAGGATTAAACGTTGGAAATCTTGCGGATCTGAGAGCAATTCCGGCAGAAAAGCTAATGGATGCAAAAGGTCAATTCTCACCTGATATTGATGGTTATTTCATTCCAAAACCACCGGTTGAGATTTTTGCGAAAGGTGAACAGGCAAAAGTACCAGCACTCATAGGGTGGAATTCAATGGAGATGAATTCAGGATATTTCTTAAAAGGCAAAGCGCCAACTCTGGCTAATTTCAAGGAGGCCGTTACAAAGGCTTTTGGTGATACCACTGATCTGGTGTGCAATTTGTATCATGCTTCCGATGATGCTTCGGTTGCTGTTGCAGCAACCGATTTGGCTTCAGATCTGTTTATAGGTTTCAGTACCTGGAAATGGACCGATATGCAGAAAAAAACTGGCGGTAAATCTGTTTACCGTTATCGTTTTTGTCATCCACGGCCTTTGATGATACCAGCTTTGAATAAATCACCCAGAGCTACGGGGGCGGTACATTCGGCAGATATTGAGTACGCGATGGGCAACCTTTATACGAATCGGGTCTATGATTGGCAGGCTGATGATTTTGAGGTTTCCGAGATCTTCCAATCCTATTATTTGAATTTTGTGAAGACAGGAAATCCGAATGGTTTGGGTGTACCGGAATGGCCTTCAATCAATAATCAAACTGTTCCGGGAGTCCTTCAGATTGATGAAGATACGCATGTGACAACGAATAGTGATCTGGAAAAGAGATATGAGTTCCTGAATAATTTCTATTTCCCGACAAAAAAATAAAAAGGTTGGGGTTTTTTAATTGAATTTTTTGGTTCTCTGGTTTGTCAATGTGGAATATTTTCAGCCCTGAAAGGGCAAAATACATTAGCACAGGGTGAAGCCCTGTGAATAAGTGTGTCCAAATAACCAAGCCTTGTGATGGCGAAATAATTGATATTCAATACTCTTGCGCCCTTACAGGGCTAATGTGTTATTTTATACATGTCACAGGGCTTCGCCCTGTGCTGATATATTATGCCCTTTCAGGGCTCCAGAATTCCAGGCATATAAAGTAGTTGCAAAATACTAAGTTATTTTACAACATAATCAATTTTTTCTATAAAGCCCTCTCTTTTATTACAATGGTTTTTTGTTGCTTTTTGTTAGTGGAAATCCAGACACCTTCTCCTGAATTGTTTTTCGCTGAAAGTGATAGGGTAATGACATACTCACCATTTATCTTTGAACTATTCGTTTCAGACAGAACCGTTCTGTAAAGTGTAAGATTGCCGGTAGTTGTTGGCTCAGTCCCCAATTTATATATTTTACCCTTTACAATTCTTTTATCCGTTCCAATAACTACATAGCCCTCCGCATTATCGCCATATGTCTTATCGATACAGAGCTTAAAATATTTATTGTCAATCGTTCCCAAATAGACACCATTTAACCCATTGTTGACATTCAACAATGCTTTACTTTTTTTTATTGCCAGCGAATTACTTGCACTTTTACTTGCTGAAGCATTTTTAATACTGTCCAGTTCGGTTTGTGATGGTTCTTCCAATCCTGAAACCACTGTAGGGGGTGGTGTATTGTTACAGGATATAAATAAAAGGAAAAGGATGAATAAGGATGAAAATTTCATGATACTTTGAAATGTTTTGTCGTTATTTTTTAAGCTTGATGGGTATCCAGATTTCTTCTTCCGAATCAGGATCTTCATTTTTGTATTTTTCACCCAGGATTTCAAAATGCGGTCTATTGTCCAATAAGAAATCAGAACCCGGTAACCAGGTTCCAAAAATATATTGGAACATTTTAGCCCCCTGACTTGCTGCACCTTTATAATTGAAAACCGCGTACAGACCTTCAGATAAAATATAGGATTCCATTTCCTCGGGAATAGCATCAAAATCGGTAACTTCTATTGCCGCCCATTTTTCAAATGTAGCCTCAGGATCAAAATTTCTGAAATCGTATGTTTTGTCGTACACCTGCATTGAAAACAAATCGTTGGTCAGGTTATTTCTGATTTCTTTGCGCCGAGGCATAAAACCTTTCCATAGCTCAAAAGTCATATTATCAGACAATGACATTTTAATCCGCATCCCTATTAATTTCTTTTCACCTGAGATCTTGATTTCCGGATTCATGTTTTTGAGTTAAAACAGTTTTAAATACGGTGCAAAGTTACTTAGAAACTGTTTAAATTACCTATTGAGCATTAATGTAAAAATGTAGGGAGGCCCCTATATTTGTGCCATATGGCAAAATTGATAAAAATGATAAATTTTTTACTTTATAATTTTTATCAATTGTCTGGAACAGTGACATATGGCACAAATGATGATAATGACAGATTGGCGACTTTGTTGCCAAATGGCATTATCTTGTGGGTCTCCAGGGCAAAATCATAAAGAATCATCTTTACCAAATGGAGACCCACAAGGGGCCTCCCTACATTTTCTATGATACTGCTCTATGAGCAAAATAAAAATTAAACAATTCCTTACTCTTTTGAAAAAATAAATAATCTTTTTATCTCAATTTTAATCCAAGAGTAACATTCACTCCACTATCCCAACCCAATTGTTTAACCTGAGCATTTGTTGAATTATTCAAATCAACTGAATAACGCACATCTAAAGTAAGAAACCCCAACACATCGACTCCGCCACCAGCTTGCAGCGCAAAGCTGCTTTTTTTCCTGTTTGGGTCAGTATTTGGAATAGTTTCGTTAGTCAAATATGAAAGTGACGGTCCACCCATAATATGTGCACTAATAACCTTCAAATTTATTAGTCTCATTCCAAACATCAGAGGAACTCTTAAAGTAGTCACAGTATTTCTTTCTATCCCTATACTTTGCTTTTGCATCGCATAATAGAATTCTGGTTGAATATAAAATTTACGCCCGAATTGTAAAAATATTCCGAATTGAGCATTATTTTGTACCTGAGAAGTAATTGAATTTTGGTCAAGTGTAGGTGTAAGTAAATCCATGCCGACTTTAGGTCCAAACCAAAATGTTGGTTTCTTTTTAACAGGTGTTACTGTGTTTGTCTGATCCTGAGCATATGACATGCTTGAAAAAAGGAATAATCCTAAAACGATTAATTGTAAAATCTTTTTCATGATAAGTTTTTTTAAATTAATTTTTAAAAAGGACTCTCAAAAATATGAAATATTATTATGGAATTCCTAAATTCTGAAAATTAATGTTTGAAAATTACATTTAATCCAAAGGAATAATTGCAGGTGACAAATAATTCCAACAATAATACTATAAGCATTTAATCTATTTCTCAGTATTGCAAAACATTATCTTCGAAAACCTGTTACATTTGCAATTGATGATTAACTTTGATCAACACAAATTTTAAAAACAAGAAATTGTATGTCTAACAAAATTATGGACCCAATAGGAAAGCTTATGGGACTACGTTATAAATCACATCCATGGCATGGAGTAGAACTGGGAGATAAGGCTCCGAATGAATTAACCTGTTTCATAGAAATGGTTTCAACAGATACCGTAAAATATGAAGTCGATAAAGTAAGCGGTTATCTTCGGATTGATCGTCCTCAAAAATATTCAAATACCATTCCTGCGCTATATGGGTTTCTCCCTCAAACATTGAGTGGAAAATCAGTTGCAGAATATTGCATGGACCGTTCCGGAAAAACTGAGATCATGGGTGACGGAGACCCTATCGATATTTGTGTACTCACAGAAAAGACTATTTCGCATGGAGATATTCTGGTCAGGGCTATTCCAATAGGAGGTTTCAGGATGCTGGATGGCAACGAATCGGATGATAAGATCATTGCCGTCCTCGCAGAAGATGCTGTTTATGGTGCATATAAGGATATCAATGATTGTCCGGATATGGTTTTAGATCGACTGAAACACTATTTCCTTACCTATAAAGACCTACCGGGGGAACATCGCAATGTTGAAATTGCTCAGACTTTTGGTGTAGAAGAAGCGCATGAGATTATTCGTCGCTCAATGGATGACTATATCAGAAAGTTTGACGATCTGGAATCAATATTAAGAGAGGTTTAAATTTTCAAGAAATGGATATTAAAAAATAATGAAACAAGTAGCATTAGTTACCGGCGCTTCATCAGGTATTGGAAAAGAAACAGCAAAATTATTGGCTCAAAAAGGATTTACAGTTTATGGCGCCGCCCGAAGAGTTGAAAAAATGATAGACCTCAAAGATGCCGGAGTTAAACTTTTGACGATGGATGTAACGGATGAGGATTCGATGGTTAACGGAGTAAATGAGATCCTTCAAAACGAAAACCGGATTGACATACTGGTGAATAATGCCGGATATGGTTCTTTTGGTGCACTTGAAGATGTCCCGATCTCTGAAGCAAAATATCAGTTTGAAGTAAACATCTTTGGACTGGCACGATTGACACAACTGGTTTTACCAATGATGCGGAAACAACACTCAGGCAAAATCATCAATATATCCTCTATTGCAGGTAAACTCGGGGAACCACATGGTGTGTGGTATCATGCTACAAAATATGCTGTCGAAGGATTGAGCGACAGTTTAAGAATGGAGTTAAAGCAGTTTGGTATCAATGTAGTCATCATTGAGCCTGGCGCTATCCTCACCGAATGGAGCAGCATAGCAAGAGAAAACCTGTTAAAAGTTTCAGGAAACAGCGATTATAAAACACTGGCAAACAAACATGCCAATATGCTTGCTCAGGCTGATAAAAGAGGTTCAAAACCGATTGTTGTTGCTAAAACTATTGTTAAGGCTGTACTTGCCAACAATCCCAAAATAAGATATGCTACCGGAGGAGGTGCAAAAATCATATTATTCTTAAGACGGATTCTTTCTGATAAAATGTTTGATAAATTGTTTATGAGTCTTTTGAAGTAACAAAATATAAATATTTGTTTGTACATTTAACCTGTCGTTTAAAAACAGACGGGATGAAAAATTTATCCAGCATAATCTCAGCATTTGCCGTCTTATTTATTGGTATCACATTATCTATCTGGTTTCAAACCAATCGGAATGAAGCACAATCGGATTTAAAAAATCGTGAGATTGAGTTAATCATTGAAAACGAAACCGAAACAATTCAACAACAGCTTGTTTCAAGCTTTTCTTCAATAGAAATCCTACAATCCCTTTTTGAAAAAAACAATCAAATTCCAAGAAGTGAATTTCAAAATTATACAGTCCTAATCTTTCATGGCAATTCAGGCATCAAAGCTATTTCGTGGGCACCCTTCAATAGGCTAAAGGATAGGGCAAAATATGAATCATCCTTATCAAAAGAATTCAAAACTGATAAGATTTCAATAACCCAACTGAATAGTAAGAACTTAACAATCCCTGCAGAATCCAGACCTTATTACTTTCCTGTTACTTTTATTGAACCTCTGATCGAAAACAAAAGGGTGATTGGTTTTGACATATATTCAAATAAAGCCAGTGAATCCACGATCGATGAGGCAATTAGACAAGGCAAGTTTCAAATTACCCCTAGAATAAGACTAGTTCAGGATACGACAGGTTATAGCTTTTTAGGCATAATTCCTGTTTATCATTATTCTGGTATCGGGAAGATTTCAGGAAAAGAACGTCAGTTGAAAGGAATAATTTCTGCAGTTTTCAAAACGGATAGACTAATCAATGAAGTACTGACTCACTCCAAAAGCAACAATGTCAATCTGATTATTTATGATATTACACATAATAACAGAGAATTCATTTATGGCGTGAATAAATTCAATTCACAAAATCAAAAGATACTTAAAAAACACATTCAGGTTGCCGGCCGGATATGGGAACTGAATTTTGTTATGGACCCTGTTATCTTTAAAATTATTGATCCAAGTGGTTACATTCTGACCGGAATTTCCATTTCTCTTCTATTGTTTTTGTTGTTATTATGGCCATTTTTAAAAGAAAAAAGAGCAAGAATTCTCTCCGGAAAACTAAAAGCTGAAAAAATAGTCAGGGTTAAGACTCAACAATCTCTGTTTGAAAATGAAGAATACAACAGGGCATTATTTACCAAAGCTTCAATCGGAATGGTTCTTACAACCATGGATGGGAAACTTATAGATTTCAACCAGGCTTATGTAAATATCATAGGACTAACGATAGATGAAGCACAGAAACTTACTTATTGCGAAATCACTCCTAAAAGATATAGCCAGCAGGAAATCATACAACTGGAAAGCCTCAAAAACACAGGCCAATATGGTCCGTATGAAAAAGAATATATCCATAAAGATGGTCATTTAATTCCTGTGAACCTGAATGGTAAACTTATTGATAGAAATGGTGAAAAATATATTCTTTCAAGTGTAGAAGATATTACTTATCGTAAACGAGTTGAAGAGAAACTAAGGATCAATGAGGCCAGATTATTTAAAGGACAAGAAATTGGCCATTTAGGTTACTGGCAACAAGACATAGGAAGTAACTTCATCTGGGCATCTGAAGAAGCGATGAAAATATATGGATTCCCTTCTGTTGAAGGCGAATTATCCATCAAACAAATAGCAGATTGCATTGAAAATATTGAAATCCTCCGTAATGCAGGAGTAGATTTAATTGAATATGATAAGAAATACGATATTGAATTTGAAATTAATCCTGCGGATGGTTCCGCTTCAAAGTGGATCTCTGCTATTGCGGAACTAGAAAAACAACCAGATGGCCGGCCTATCAGAATCATGGGTGTTCTTCAGGATATCACTGAACGCAAAAGAGCTGAAGAAGAACTGATCAAAGAACGTAATAAATTTCTTAAGATAGCTTCTACCATACCCGGTATGATTTATTCTTTGCGTATAAAGCAAGATAGCTCTTTTCAATTGCTTTATGCAAGTCCTAATTCCCTCAATGTTTGTGGATTTCATCCCGAAATACTTATAAACGATATTTCCGTTCTTTTAGGATTGATACATCCTGATGATTGGCTTTTAATGAAGGAGTCTATATTGGAATCGGCACGTACTTTATCACCCTGGACGATGGAGTTTAAATACACTCACCCCGAGAAAGGGGAAATCTGGATGGAAGGCCATTCAATGCCCGAACGCGAAGAAGATGGTAGTATTATCTGGCATGGACTCATTACAGATATTAATGACAGAAAAAAAACAGACGAAAAAATCAAAAAAGCTTCACGTATTTATGTTTTTATCAGTCAGATTAATCAGGCTATTATTCAGATTCGTGATCAAAAGAAATTGTTGGAAGAAGTTTGTCAGATTGCAGTTGAGTATGGTAAATTCAGAATGGGATGGGTGGGTATCGTTGATGAGGAGACAAAAATTGTAATGCCCTTAACATTTGCCGGATTTGAAGAAGGTTATTTATCAAAAATAAAAAAGATTTCTATCAATGATTTGCCTGAAGGACGTGGCCCAACAGGAACAGCCATAAGGGAGGGAAAGCATTTCATTTGCAATGATTTCTCAACAGACCCTCATATGACTTTATGGAAAGATGAGGCATTAAATCGGGGTTATCGTTCATCAATTTCCCTCCCAATTAGACAATTTGGGAAAATCACCGGGGCTTATGGATTATATGCCTCAGTTCCTTATTTCTTTGATCAGGAAGAAATAGATTTGCTTGATGAAGTATCTAATAATATTAGTTATGCCCTTGAATCAATTGAAACTGATCAAAAGAAAAAAGAAGCTGAACAAACTTTACATGAAAGCGAAGAGCGCTATCGTCTTTTATTGGAAGTTGCGCCTGTTGGTATTGCAGTTCATCAGGATGGGAAAATTGTATTTATAAATCCGGCAGGTCAGAAACTATTGGGGGCAAAATCGATTAAGGAAATCCTCGGTTTATCAATTTCAAAAACAATTCACCCCAATGGTCTTAAAAACGCACAGGATCGAATACAAAGAATGTTGGCAGGAGAAAAGGGGCTTTACCCATACGAAGATGTCGGTGTGAAACTTGATGGTTCTCTTATCAATGTCAAAATAATGGCAACTCCTTTAACGTACAACTTAAAACCAGCAATACAAGTTATCATAACTGATATCACTGAACGTAAACGGGTGGAAGAAAAGATCAGAAATCTCAATACCGAACTTGAAAATCGTGTGATTGAACGCACAGCTCAACTCCAATCTGTCAACAAAGAACTGGAAACATTTACATATTCAGTCTCTCATGACTTAAAAGCCCCGCTGCGTGGAATTGATGGGTATAGTAAACTACTTATCGATTTATATTCTGGCAACCTCAACAAAGAAGCCCAATCTTTTATAGCAACAATAAGAAATTCAACAAAACAAATGAACCAGCTTATTGATGAACTCTTAGACTATTCGCGCATGGAACGCAGTTCTCTGATAATGGATAAAATAAGAATCAAAGAGGTAATAACGACAATTTCATCACTTTATAAGGCTGATTTGAATGCAGGAAATTTTATTTTGACAATAAATGTTCCTGATATTTCTATGGTTGTTGATTCAAAAGGGCTTACTATTGCTTTGCGTAACTTACTGGAGAATGCCATGAAATTCACACGCGAAAAACCCAATCCGACAATTGAAATAAACCTTGAAGAAAAAAATAATTCATGGATCATCTGTGTAAAAGACAACGGAATAGGGTTCGATATGAAATACCATGAAAGAATCTTTGAAATATTTCAACGTTTGCATCGGGCTGAAGAATTTCCGGGAACGGGAATCGGATTGGCAATGGTAAATAAAGCTATACAAAGAATGCAAGGAAAAACCTGGGCTGAAAGCACCCCTGGTATCGGATCTACCTTTTTTATTGAAATTCCTAAAATAAATTTAATATGATGTCAAAATATCAAAACAATCCAATCTTATTGGTTGAGGACAACCCAATTGATTTGGACCTCACGCTAAGGGCATTTTCAACCAGGAGATTGGTAAATCCCATACAGGTTGCCCGGGATGGCGAAGAAGTTTTGGCTTTTATTCCCCGCTGGGAAAAGGGTGAAGCCCTTCCTGTTGTTATCCTACTGGATTTGAATCTGCCTAAAGTAAATGGCCTGGAAGTTCTTAAAGTCCTCAAAAACCATCCCAAATTTAAAACCATCCCGATTGTCATATTAACAACTTCATCGGAATCCTCAGATATGAAATCGGCATATCAATTAGGCGTCAACTCATACATCATAAAACCTGTCGATTTCGATAAGTTTGTTGATATAGCCAAACAAATAGAACTTTACTGGAATGTGATTAACAAACCATGCGAACCTATTTAATATTAATCTGTTTAAACTGCTCGCTTTAAGGCATACTTTGATTTAAATGCTTTTCCTACTGCAAACAATAGTTAGCATTTAAAATATTTCCTAACAACTAATATAATAATTGTAATTATATGATTATGAATATTCTGCTCCTTGAAGACAATTCAATTGATGCCGATTTAACTAAAAGAAGTCTTACCTCATCATTTCCTGATTGTAAGGTTGATATAGTTACAACTTTGAAACAGGCCAAACTTCTTTTTCAAAATCCTGTGAATTATGATATTGCATTTCTTGACATGAATCTTCCGGATGGCAATGGCCTTGAGTTGCTTATGGAAATTAGACGAATGGAATTAAAGCTTGCCATTGTTATTCTCACAGGGTTAGGGAATGAAGAAGTTGCAGTTGCCGCGCTAAAGGCAGGAGCAGATGATTATGTTATTAAAAATGATGACTATATCGCTAAACTACCACAAATTATTGATTTTGCTTTGAAAAGTTTCAATGAAAATTTCAAACAACGTTCAGAAAACATTAACGTGCTTTATGTTGAATATCATCTATTGGATATAGATCTGACATTCCGCCATTTGAGTAATTATGCGCCCTATATACACCTGGATATTTCACCAAATGCTGAAACAGCTATTGAACAAATAATCAGAAATGAAACCGGACCAAATCCTTACCAGGTCATTTTAATTGATTATCGTCTTCCCGGAATGAATGCTTTGGAATTCATCAAAAAGATCAGACAAGAACACAAAATTGGCATACCGATTATTTTAGTAACCGGACAAGGCAATGAACAGATTGCCATTGAAGCACTTAAATTAGGGGCAAATGATTATCTGACTAAAAGCGAGAACTATTATTTCAGACTTCCATCACTTATTACCAGTGTTTATCAACATGGCGAGTTAATAAAGAAACAAGCCGCAAACATTGAAAGTGAATCAAAGTACCGTTTACTTGCTGATAATTCCGGTGATGTCATTTTTGTTCTTGATATGGACTTTAATCATACTTATATAAGTCCATCTGTCAAGACACTCAGAGGATATGATCCGGATGTGGCAATAAAACAAAAACTAGATGAAGTCTTAACGCCTGATTCTTTCAAAAAAGTTACTTCTGTAATTTCCAAATTCATTTCAGAACATTCTAATTCCAATGGAATTTCTGTTAAACCTCAAATACTCGAACTGGAAATGATTAGAAAAGATAAAACTACAGTTTGGACCGAAGTTAAAACCTTATTAATCGTTGATGATCAGAACAATAAAATTGGTATTTTAGGGACAACAAGAGATATTTCAGAACGTAAGTTAGCTGTAGATGAATTAAGAAAACGGTCATGGGCTGTTGAACAAAGCCCCGCTTCTATAATAATTACCGATCTAAAAGGGAATATTGAATACATTAATCCTAAGTTAACAGAATTAACCGGGTACACTTTAGATGAAGTTAAAGGGAAAAATCCAAGAATTTTAAGTTCTGCCCATACAACTCAGGAACAATATGCTTTTCTTTGGAATACTATTCTTTCAGGTAACGAATGGAAAGGAGAGTTTTATAATAAGCGAAAAGACGGATCGTTTTTCTGGGAGTCGGCATCTATATCTCCTATCACAGATAATGATGGCCAAATAACTCACTTTCTTGCCATTAAAGAAGACATTACCGAATTGAAAAAAAAATTACAAGAATTGATTATTGCTAAAGAAAAAGCAGAAGAAAGCGATCGACTAAAATCAGCTTTTCTTTCAAATATAAGCCATGAGATCAGAACACCTATGAACGGAATTCTTGGTTTTGCAGAAATATTAAGAGAACCTGACCTAACTGGCGACGAAAGAAACAAGTTTATCAATATCATTGAGAAGAGTGGCATTCGTATGCTCAACATCATTACCGAAATTGTAGATATCTCGAAAATTGAATCCGGTCAGATTGATCTCGATATTAAGGAGACAAATATCAATGATCAAATAGAATATATTTATAGTTTATTCCAGTCAGAAGCTGAATTAAAAAATATTCAATTCCTGGCTAAAACACCATTAACCACTGATGAAGCTATTATTAATACAGACAGAGAAAAATTGAGATCTATTTTAATGAACCTTGTGAATAATGCTATCAAATACACCGATAAAGGTTCTGTTGAATTTGGATACACTGTTAATTCTTCTGAGTCATCAAAAGTTTTTGAGTTTTTTGTAAAGGATACCGGTATTGGGATCCCAAAAGACAGATGTGATGCAATCTTCGAGCGATTTATTCAAGCTGACATTTCTGATAAAATGGCTCGTCAGGGAGCTGGTTTAGGATTAACAATCAGTAAATCATTTGTTGAAATCCTTGAAGGTAAAATATGGATGGAAAGTATTGAAGGCAAAGGTTCTGAATTTTATTTCACCTTGCAACACCAGGGAAATTCTTTAAAATAATTATACCCTTAAGGCGAAAATGATCATTTGCATATCAATGTATTTAACAAATATCACCTCCACAATAAATACTTTAGATTTTGTCCTCAACGATTGGCACCAAAGAAAAGAATTTGAAAAAGAGCTTTATCGTTTTACTATTTAGTAACTTTATAACTTGTATACTCAGAACCTAATCCTTTTAAAATATTGACACAATGAACCGCAGAAAATTTATCAAAGCTGTCCCGGCTGTAGCGCTAGTTGCTGCTACAGCATCGGCATTTTCTCTGGATCTCCCAAATCCAATGGGACTACAAACTATTGTCCTCCCCAAACCTGAAAAAGATGGTGGTAAATCTGTATTGGCTTCTCTGCAGGAAAGAAAAACCAACCGGTCTATCAGTTCAAAAGAACTCCCGCTACAGGTAATCTCCAATTTGATGTGGGCCGCATTTGGAGTTAACCGTGACTCAGGAGGTTTTGGCAAAAAAGGAAGGACTGCCCCTTCGGCAAGCAATTCTCAGGAAATAGATCTATACGTAGCTTTACCTGCAGGGGTTTACATTTATGATGCCGGAACCCATTCCTTATTACCTGTGGCAGAAGGCGACTTCCGTGCTAGATCAATGCGCAGAGGAGGCTCGACAGCACCATTGAATATTTTTTACATCGCTGACCTCAGTCGGTATGACCTTGGCCCCACTCAGCCTGATAAGTCAATAGGAGATCCGGAAGTGCAAAAGTCATATTACTTTACAGATACCGGGTTCATTGCCCAGAATGTCTACCTGTTTGCAGCATCATTCGGACTGGCAGCATGGTTCCATAATTGCGATAAGGAAAATACAGTTAAGGATTTCAAACTGAAGTCAACCCAAAAAGTTCTTTTCGCTCAGACAGTAGGATATCCAGCTTAGCTGTTTAAAATAGTTTTTTGTAGGTTCCTATAACCTATAAAAGATAAAACGTTGACTCATTATTGATTTAAGACTTTTGAACATGTTTAAGGGAGATATTTTGTATTTTTTTTAAATCATAAAACAACCCAGGATATGTTCAGAATTTTACTCATTTCACTAATAATCCTCTCAACTTTTCTGACTTTTGGACAAAAGACCATAGTAGGGAAAATTTTAAGCCAGACAACAAAAGAACCTATCCCTTTTGCCAATATTGGTGTTGTGAATTCAAATGCAGGGACACTCTCAAATCTTGATGGCACCTTTTCAATCATTATCCCTCAAAAACTGAATAATGATTCATTGACATTTCGATCTTTGGGGTTTTATGGAAAATCAATATCTATAAACCAACTTGAATCAAGAAAAGAATTTACCGTCTACCTGAACGAAAAAGCAACCTTATTGAGTACGGTCATTATAACGGCAAAAAAAATAAAGTATAAAAAAATTGAGTTGGGAAACAAGGTCTACACGAGTGGCAATTATGAACCCGACACTACTTATGCAGGTCGTTCTGTAGCTTTGCTGATTGACACCAATCCTTGGCATGGCAAGAAAAAAAAAAACCAATAGTCATCTTGCTCCAACGGTCATCATATGCATAACCAATGACGAAACCGGAAAGCAGAAAGAAAAACCCTACGGCGAGGTAACCATGGTTAATAATCTGATCGAGATGGCTGGTTGAATGCGTCTCAAAGACATGAAAGATAACCACCATAATAGCGGCCACACCACGTAATCCGTCAAATATCGGATAATGGGGTTTCGTACTAAGTGAAGAAGTCTAGATAAATAATAGTAAATATTAATAACTAAAGTCAATCTTATTACAAAGATATATTTTTTAGATTATTCTTTTAACAAATTGAAGTTCCAATGCATCTGTTTTCGAAATAAACGCTATATGGCACTACGGACAATTTTAACCAGTTTCTTAATTAATCCGAAAATATTCCTTGAAACTTAATCACTAATTTTAGGGACTGAATAGTTACTAAAAAACAATCTTCCTGAGATTTTGATATAGATTATAAAAGACGAAAAACAACCCCCATTAAAAGCTCAAGAGGATATACACTCCGAAATAAATGATTAACCCGAAAATATTTTTTGAAAATAAAGATCTAAATTTACACACTGAATCGTCATATAAAACCAATGATTTAAAACACACAATATTTATCTATTTTTACTCAACCCATTTATTTCAGCTATCGTGAGACTCCAATAGGCAAAAAAACAGAAAACCTGAACAACAACCTAAATAAACAAATCAGAATTCCAACCATGATAACTAAACCGACCTTATTATTAGACAAGCAAAAATGCAAGCGAAACATTGAAATGATGTTTTCAAAAGCAAAAACGAATCATGTTTCATTTCGTCCTCATTTTAAAACGCATCAATCATTAGAAATCGGGAGATGGTTTAAAGAGCTGGGGGTTGATAAAATAACGGTTTCATCATTGGAGATGGCGCAGTATTTCTCATCCGAATGGGATGATATTACTGTTGCCTTTCCGGTCAATATATTGGAGATAGAAACGATCAATCAACTTTCTGCAAAAATCATGCTTAACCTCTTAGTTGAATCCGCGGAAGCTTTAAGGTATTTAGCGCAAAACACAAAAAACAATATCGGGATCTTTATAAAGATCGATGTCGGATATCACAGAACTGGCCTCCCCCCTACCTCCACACAACAAATTGATGAAATTCTTTCTGCAATAAGCACCAGTAAAAAATTAAGTTTTAAAGGGTTTTTAACACATGCCGGCCACACCTATTCCTGCAGAACAAAAGAAGAAATTCTCGCAATTCATCATACAAGCACGGAGATCCTGACAGGTCTAAAAGCAAAATATAAAGATCGTTTTCCTGGTTTAATCATCTCAATTGGAGACACCCCAAGCTGCAGTGTAGTCGATGATTTTTCAGGAATTGATGAGATCCGCCCCGGTAATTTTGTTTTTTATGATCTCACTCAACAGCAGATCGGGGCTTGTTCTTTTGACCAGATTGCAGTTGCAATGGCCTGTCCCATCGTTGCAGTTCACCCCGACAGAAATGAAATAGTCATTTATGGAGGAGGTGTTCATTTTGCAAAAGACAGATTGGAAGTTGAAAACGTTGGAACGATCTATGGAATAGTGGTTGTTAAACATGAAAAACATTGGGGCAATCCTATTCCGGGTATGTATTTAAAAAGTCTATCTCAGGAACACGGAATTGTTTCTGTTCCCCAACCTTTTATAACTAAATATAAAATCGGAGATTTACTTTACATATTACCAGTGCATTCCTGCATGACCGCCAATGAGATAAAAAGTTATAAAAACCAGGATGAAATAATATCAAGACTTTGAGATTAATATTTTATCGTTGATAGCCAAACACATCTTTGATTGCTTCAAGGTATTCCATCTTATGAATTGTGTCGGGCTCAAGATAGCTGCCTTCTGACCATTCATTCCAGGAATTTATTGTTACGATTTTATTCTTTCCTGAATGCGTATCCATGAATTTTTTAGCATCAAGCAATGCCTGTTTAAAAGCCAAAGGCGTGTTGCCCGTTATGACAGGCGTATATGGATATCCTGACGCATCGAATTTGGTCGCTTTGATTTTTTGTGCCATTTGTTCAAGATCGGCTTCATCTGTATATCCCCAGAGAGGAACCTTTAGTTACTGATGCCCTTCAAACCTGGGAGTGGCTTCTTTGATCAGTTTCCATTCGGTCCAGCCTTTGCCAAAATATTTCTCATTCCGCTTATCAAAATGATAATCCGGAAAGCAATAAACACCTACTTCATATTTCTTCTTATTTGTATCTCGTTTTTGTGCATTCAAGCAAGGTAATAAAAGCAACATTGCAACTCCAAAAACAAATAGTACCTTGATTTTCATGATATATGATGATAGGAATTAATATGATTCTTGTTCACTAGGGAAGTCTCTATCTTTTACATCTTTAATGTAATTCTGTACTGCATTCGTTATTACAGTATGTAAATCCTCATACCGTCTTAAGAATTTAGGAGAGAAATCTTTATTGATTCCCAACATGTCGTGCATCACCAATACTTGTCCATCAACATAAGGACCAGCACCAATTCCAATGGTTGGAATTGATAGCTTAGAAGTTATTTCTCCCGCTAATTTTGCAGGTATTTTTTCTAACGTAATCGCATAACACCCAACTTTTTCCAGAAGTAATGCGTCAGCCATTAATTTATCCGCCTCTTCTTTTTCTTTTGCGCGTACAGTGTAAGTGCCGTATTTGTTAATAGATTGAGGCATCAATCCTAAATGTCCCATTACCGGAATCCCTGCGCCTATTATCTTTTTAATATCTTCAATTATTTCTTCTCCACCTTCAATTTTAAGCGTGTCTGCACCGGTTTCTTTCATAATCCTGATAGCAGCCTCTAATGAGAGAAAAGGATTCCCTGAACATGTTCCAAAAGGCATATCAACGACTACAAGCGACCTTTGAACAGCTTTCATGACAGAACTACCATGATAGATAATCTGGTCAAGCGTCATTGGTAGTGTTGTAACATTTCCTGCCATTACATTTGAAGCGGAATCTCCAACCAAAATAACATCCATCCCCGCCTGGTCTATAATTGAAGCCATTGAAAAATCATAGGCTGTAAGCATTGAGATTTTCTCCCCACGGGTTTTCATTTCTTTAAGACGATGCGTGGTAACCTTGCGTTTGTCTTCTACTCTTGCTGTCGACATAATTATCTCTTATTAAAATTATACTAAAAGATGCAAAATTACGATTGATTGTGAAACTATAAAGAATTTATTTGGGAGTATTCAAAAGACTTCACTCCATAAATGATTGAAAAATCAGTAAATCAGTTTCTATCTCTTTTCTCACAACGAGGATATTGAAGAAAAGCCAGGTAAGAAAAGAATTGTGGCTGACACCATTAATCCCGTATATTAAAAGAATGATAACATTCGCAGTTTTGTTGAGTAGAATTTCAGAGTTCTTCTCAACCAGCCTGTTAACAAAGCTAATAGAAAGCGTAGACTTTTACAACTTAATAGTATTACAAAATTGCGTAAAGACTAATTCAACTTAGAATGTTATTTTGATTTTGAAATTTCAACTGCATAAATCTGTTCGCTGCCTTCAAAGTTTCCTCTGAATATAACCCATTTTTCTGAAGGGTCGAAATGCACATTGGGTTCCAGGAAGTAATCATGATTTTTCATATTTACCAACCGCTCAGAATCAAAATGATCTCCATTAGGGCGGAACAGATAAATCCACATTCCATCTTTGGCCTTTGCAACCTGTCCCGAATTTCCGCCATCTCCGGCAAACATTTTCTGATCAGGGGTTACATTAAAGTGGATTGACCATTCGTCACGTGTCATTTGGTAACGTATTTCTGAATGATCCTTTATGCTGCTGCCGGTAAGATAAAAGGTTTCACCCTTTGGTAACTGATCATCGAACCAAATGGTTTTCCCATCGGTACTGAAGAATTCATGTCCGGCAATTTCATTCACCATCCCTCTTTTATGCATGAGCTGAGTTGCTAATGTCTTGATATCTATAGTCCAAATACGATCGTTCTTTTCCCAGGGACCTTCATGACAATACATCAACATATCAGGTTGGGTTGGAGAAAACTGGACATGGTTTAACCATTCTTTTTCTTCAAATATTTTCTTCAATATGCCTTTCCTGATATCAATAGTGAAAAGGGAATGAAGAATATGGGCATCGAAAATCCTGTTAAAATAGTCTTTTTTCAAAGGAAATTTCTTCAGGATTTCTGCATGCTCCGGTCCATTCTGTACTCCGGCAAGCATAGATTCATCAGCATTCAGCGTATTGATGTTGGCATCTTTAAAATCTTTAGGAAATACAAAAACCAATTTTGATTTCTTATTATCGACATTGGTTACAAAGACACTGTCTTCTTGCTGATAATAAATATTATGACTCTTTTGGCCTACTATCTCACCGTTATGTAAATTATGAGCATAAATTTCCCTGCTAAGCGGTGTGTTTTTATCTGTAATCTGGTCAATTTTAAAAGTCTTTAGATTAACCGTATAACAGAATTTACCGCTTAAACCGGTATTGTAAAATACCATCCGGTCCCCTTCATTAGATATTTGTTTCAGAAATGGGTTATTATGAAAATAAAAACTCTCACTGGTTCCCTCCAAACGGGATAAGCGTATTACTTTGTGATGGGTGTCTTTATCAATCCATTCGTTTGGCATAAGTTTCTGCCCGCCGGTTACTAAAACAGGTTGTGCTTGTAATATTATAGGCTTAATCAAATTAAGGATAAGAATCATGAAGCCAATCATGAATCGCATTGTTGATTTTTTCATTCTTTTTGAAATTAACAGATGATAATTTTTAAGTTTTTGCTCAAAGTGTCAATAACGCTTTGACTTGAATGATTCATATAATTATATGATCAAACCTCCAGCGTTAGAATAAGGGTTTTATTATGCTTTGCTTTTTTCAATTTCGACAGCATAAACATTTGTTTTTCCTTCAAAATTAGCCCTGAAAATGATCCATTTTCCTGAAGGTGAAAAATGTACATTTGGTTCCAGCTTGTAATTGTGATTCTTCATATTCACCAGTCGTTCAGAATCAAAATGATCCCCATTGGGACGAAACAGATATATCCACATGCCATCTTTTGCTTTTGCAACCTGCGCTTCATTTCCACCATCTCCTGCAAAAAGTTTCTGGTCAGGCGATATGTTAAAATGGATAGACCATTCATTACGTGTTAACCGGTAATGTGTTACAGAAAGGTCATTGACATTGGATCCGGTTAAGAAAAAGTTTTCACTTCTTGGTATCTGATCATCGAACCAGATGGTTTTTCCGTCCGGACTGAAGAATTCATGACCGGCTATTTCTGCATCCATGACTCTTTTATACATTAACTGAGTCTGGCTGGTTTTGATATTGATTGTCCAGATGCGATCTACTTTGTCCCATGGTCCTTCGCGACAAAACATCAATAAGTTTGGGTCTGTAGTAGAAAATTGAATATGATTTAAATAGTTTTTTTCCTGATGTATCTTCTTCAGTTCTCCTGTTTTAATATTTATAGTAAAGAGCTTATGCAGAGGGTGAACATCGAAAAGTCGTTTTGTATCATTCGGATTTATCTTTAATATCGCATCAGCTTCTGCACTCTCCATTCCTGCCAGCATTGTTTCATCAGCATTCAGCGTAAAAATGCCACCATTAAAATCTTTCGGAAAAACAGAGACTAACCTGGTTTTTTTTGTATCAACATTGGTGACAAATACACTATCTCTCAATTGATAATAAAGATTATGGCTTTTAAAATCTAATGCTTCACCGTTATGTCCATTGCGGTTACGGTCGAATGCAGGTTCAGCAGTCTTTGAAGTTTGCTCGAAATTTAGAACCTGTTCAATTTTAAAGGTCTTCAGATTGGCCGAATAGGCCTGAGTTCCTTTTTCCCCGGTGTTATAAAAGATCATCCTGTCTCCCTCATTTGATGTTTGTTTCAAAAAAGGATTGTTATGGAAATAAAAGCAAACGCTATTTCCGTCAATTCCGGTTAGTCGCATAACTTTGTGATGGGTGTCTTTATCAATCCATTCGTTGGGCATGGGTTTCTGTCCACCGGTTTCCAAAATGGGTTGAGCCCATAGAGTAAAAGGCTTTATCAAAATTGTAATTAGAAATAAAATACAAATTCCGACACTTAATGCATTCTTATTCATTGTCTTATCATTTAGGTTGAATGATATTTTTAAAACACCCGTTAATCAGATTTTTCACTTACAGAATTAAAGAGGTTGATCGTTTTTTGCCTTAATCCGGAAAGTCATTGCATTGGATTCGCTGACCCAACAATACTACTATTAAAAAAAATAGTTCTCCCGGCATAAAAAGCAGGAGAACTATTGTTTTAATAATATGTTGAAAAGTTTATTGTAATGTGCTTAACTCCTTTAGTTTTCTGTTAGGATACAACACCGGATGTTCCTTCTCTACTACTATGGTTGAAGGCAAATCAAAATTCGCTTTTAACCGGATATCGTTAGAAGAAGATCCGATTCTGACTTCATATTGTCCTTTCTCTGCTACCCATGACGAGACTCCTGACCAGAATGAAGCCAAAGAACGAGGATTGAGCACAAAGGTGAGCTCCTGACTTTCGCCCGGTTTCAATGACCTGGTCTTTACAAAACCTTTCAATTCTTGTACCGGTTTTTCAATTTCAACATTCGGGGCATTCAGATAAAGCTGTACAACCTCTTTCCCTTCAATCTTTCCGGTGTTTTTAACCGTCACTTTTGCAACTATCTCATTTTGAAAGGTAGTATTGCTTAACTGAATGTTCGAGTAATCAAACTTGGTGTATGAAAGACCGTAACCAAATTCATAAGCTGTTGGGACTTTAAATGACTCATAATAACGATAACCAACATAAATTCCTTCGTTGTACAAAGCGTTTATTGGGTTGGTTTCCGGATCACCTGGAAAAGTTTTAGCAGAAGGAACGTCGCTATAAGCCATTGGAAAACTCATGGTCAATTTTCCTGAAGGATTAACTTTCCCTTTCAAAATATCGAGAATAGCATTTGCTCCCTCCTGACCACTTTGCCATGCCAGCAAGATAGCGTCAGGATCATTACGCCAGTCCGCAGTGGCTATTACTCCGCCAATATTGAGAATGACGATAACTTTTTTGTTTGCAGCATGAAATGCGTCCGAAACATCTTTGATTAATTGTTTCTCAGTATCGGTTAATGAGAAATCAACAACTTTCCGATCAGAGCCTTCTCCTGCATTTCTACCTATCGTAATGATAGCGATATCTGAATTCTTTACCTGAGCATTAATTTGATCTTTATTTAAAGCTAATTCAGGATGAAAGTCTACCAGAAATTTATCTTTCCTGTTGTTTTTTGCCGTCTTGGTAATGGTGTCTATGAAGTTTGTGTAGACATCTTCCAGCTCTTTGGCTACAGTGAAGCCATTGTTTGCAAAGCTTTCTTTTATAGTAACTGCTTTCTCGTAATTAACTTCACCGCTTCCTGTTCCACCGGCAATAAACCTGTATGAGGTCTTACCAAAAAGTGCAACTTTTTTAATGTTTTTGAAAGGTAAAGCGATGTTGTCGTTTTTAAGTAAAACCATTCCTTCGCATGCAGCATTCTTAGAAACTTGCGCATGGGCAACCAGATCCGGTTTATTCGTAAATGAATATGCCCTAAAATGAGGAGTTTTCATGATAAAGGTCAATACCCTCTCTACATTCTGATCAATGACCTTTTCGTCGAGTGTTTTGTTTTTTAGTGCAAGAAGCAATTCCTGACGTTGACGGTTACCAGGCATTATCACATCGTTTCCGGCATTCATCTGGGCAACAGCATCAGCTCCGCCACCCCAATCGGTCATGACCATGCCTTCAAATTTCCACTCGTCACGTAAGATGGTGGTGATTAAGTCGCGCGTTTCTGAAGTATAGTATCCGTTTAACCGGTTATAGGATGACATCACCGTCCAGGGTTGTGATTCTTTTACCGCCATTTCAAATCCCCTCAGATAGATTTCGCGAAGGGCGCGCTGACTTATGACTGCATTGATCGAAGTCCTGTTTGTTTCGATGTTGTTCGCTGCAAAATGTTTCAGAGAAGTTCCAACCCCGTTCGATTGAATACCACGAATCATACCAACTGCCATTTTACCTACGACAAAAGGATCTTCAGAATAATATTCAAAATTACGTCCACAAAGTGGGTTACGATGAATATTGACTGCCGGTGCAAGCAGAACATCGGAACCATATTCGAGAACTTCATTTCCCATTGCTTTCCCGACATTTTCAATCAGTTCGGTATTCCAGGTACAGGCGAGCGCCGTTGCCGTAGGAAATGCAGTACAATATCGTGTGAAATCCAATCCGGCAGGATGCGAATTGATACGAAGACCGGCAGGTCCATCGGTTAAAATCGTAGGTGTTATTCCTAAACGGGGAATAGCCCATGTTCGTCCTGCTGCTCCATCAATGATCGTCGTTTTGTCTCCCAGGATTGGATCTTTCTGGTTGGCATTACCCACCCCGATCAGAAGATAAACTTTATCCTCCAGCGTCATAGCTGAAATAATGTCCTTGATTTTGTTTTTTCCAAGTTGAGGAACAGCTGTGTTGTTTTGAGCAAATGAAAATTTGAACACAAGAAACAATAAAGCAATGAATAGAATGTGTTTTCTCATAAATAATTCATTTAAGTGATTGGGTTGTTTAATATTTAATGATGATTAATTTTAGAGTGTGGTAATCCGGTGTGTTTTTATTATTGAATGGTTTAAGCGTTTCCAGACGTTAAAGGTACACTATATGTAAAAATATTGAACTCGATATTTAAAAACTGTTTAAATTTTATTTTTCTTTTGCCCGTAGGGCATTAATATCAATAGAAATGAATCTCTCCCTCTATTTTTGCCCGTAGGGTATTTACATTAAAGGTTGATCCCCTACGGGGAAAAGATTTATTTTGTGAATGTTTCTATTGATATTTATCCCCTACGGGGAAATTTAACCAGTTTCGTAATTTATTTTTTGCCACAAAAAAAAATGTATAAATTTGTCTTTCCTAAACATTCAAAAACATGAAAAAAAGCTACAACCTACTAATTTTAATAAGTTTCTTATTTCTCCCCTTTCAAAATTGCATATCACAAAATATTAATAATACATCGTCAAAATTTTCCGGCGATGCCGATAAGTATCACATCAACACCCTTGGTAAAAATGTATTTTTGTTTGATCCGCAAATGAATATGAAAGATATTCAAACGCTCATTGATACTATTTACAGCAAACAGGCTTCAAGAGGAAGCGAATTCAATGAAAACAGAATTGCCTTTTTGTTTAAACCCGGGAAATATAATCTGGATATCAAAGTTGGTTACTATATGCATATCATCGGTTTGGGAGAAAATCCGGAAGATGTAGTCATTACTGGTGCAGTCCGATCAAAATCAACACGAGGTGGGAATGTATTGACCAACTTTTGGCGCGAAGCCGAAAATTTAACAGTAATCCCAACTACCGAACCGGCCAATGTTTGGGCTGTGTCGCAGGCAGCTGCATTAAGGAGGATATATATAAAAGGGGATTTGCAACTCCATGATAAGGGTTATGCGAGTGGGGGATTTCTTGCAGATTCCAAAATTGATGGTGCTGTGATGGCGGGTGGTCAGCAACAATGGTTTTCGAGAAATACAGAATTTCAAAAATGGACCGGTGGTGCATGGAATATCATGTTTATGGGAGTTCCAGGCTCACCAGAAAGTAACTGGACTAAAGGGCCTGTCACTACCCTTGAGAAAACCCCGGCAATCAGGGAAAAACCTTATCTCATCATTAAAGAGGGTAGGTTTTATGTAAAAATACCGGATATTAAATTAAATTCAAGTGGCCCAAGCTGGCTAAATGGCTATAAAGACAAAAAAGCTGTTTCTCTTGAAAAGTTCTATATTGTTAAGCAGGGTTTTATTGCAGATTCGATAAACCTGGCTTTGCAAAACGGGAAAAACCTGTTATTTACTCCCGGTATTTATAAACTTGACAAAAGCATTAAAGTTACCCGGCCCGGAACAATAATTATCGGATTAGGGATGGCAACATTGTTGCCAACAAACGACAATATGGTTATGGAAGTTAAAGACATAGACAATGTAACCATTTGCGGACTTATGTTTGAGGCAGGGAAAAATCGATCAGAAACACTATTACAAGTAGGCAATCCTGATTCTCATAAAAACCACGCTAAAACACCGACTTTATTATCTGATCTGTTTTTCAGGGTTGGTGGTGCAACAGAAGGTTCTGCGACCAGTTGTTTAACCCTAAACAGCAACAACGTTTGTGTTGATCATGTTTGGCTTTGGAGGGCAGATCATGGAAATGGCGTGGGCTGGAATAAAAACAAATGCGCAAATGGTTTGATCGTAAACGGTGATCATGTTTTAATTTATGGCCTTTTCAATGAACATTTTCAGGAATATCAAACCTTATGGAATGGTAACCATGGAAGACTTTATTTTTACCAAAGCGAAATGCCATATGACCCATCGAATATTGATGCATGGAAACACGATGGCATTGGTGGCTATGCCTCATATAAAGTTTCAGATAAAGTCACTTCACACGAAGCATGGGGTTTAGGCATATACTGTTACTTTCCTTCATTACCGGTGATCGTGAACAATGCCATAGAAGTGCCACAAAAAATAGAAAAAGATATTCATCATAAAATGATTTACTGGCTGAATGGAAACAAAGAAAGCAAAACCTTAAACATAATAAATGACAAAGGTGGAAGTGTAACCTTTTCAAATAAATCATCCAGAATAGACTAAAAATGTGTAAATTGAATACAAAGTGGATATCAAAACTATATATATTTTTCGCGATTACTTTGACGCTATCATCCTGCCTAAGCAAGGAAAAAAGAAAGAGTTTTTTACCTCAAACAAAAACCTGCTTCGAACAACACAGGTTAACAAAAGCACAGGACTCGGCCATCCGCATTGAAATTCATGCCAAAGCCAAGGCTGCCAGGTTGGATTCCTTGTTTCAAAAGAAATATACCCGGCAGGGGTTTAATGGCACGGTACTCATTGCCCAGAAAGGGGTGACGATTTATGAAAATGCATTCGGATACCGTGATATTACTTCAAAGACTCCACTTACGCTGAATAGTGCTTTCCAGTTGGCATCCATCAGCAAGACCTTCACGGGAGTAGCCATTTTAATGATGATCCAGGAAGGAAAGCTCAGGCTGAATGACTCCATTCAACAGTATCTGCCAAGATTTCCTTACCACGGCATCAAGATCGCCGATTTATTGAGTCACCGGAGCGGATTGCCCAACTACCTCTATACATTTGAAGACAAGCGAATGCAGAATGAGGCACCCCCCACCAACGATAGCATCCTAAAATGGTTCTGTGAAGCCAATCCAACACCCGCGCCCTATGGGAAACCTGGAAAACATTTCAGCTACAACAATTCAAACTTTGTACTGCTTTCATGTATCCTGCAGAAGTTGAGCGGAATGCGCTATGCCGATTTCATAAGAACACGAATCTTTGAACCGCTTGCAATGGATCATTCCTACATCGATATCCCTGCATCGGATTCATTAAAAGAACTCCGCACATCGGGGCACAATGGCAACCGTATGAACAGGCGCGACTTTTATGATGGGGTTTATGGCGACAAGGGGGTTTATTCGACCGTTGAAGACATGGCCAAATGGTACTATGCACTCAAAAACAATTGCCTGCTCAACAAGTACTGGCTCAAGCAAGCCTTTACCCCACGCAACCTTGAGAAAAAAAGCACACACAACTATGGCCTTGGTTTCCGGCTCAAGACCAAAAGCACCAACATGAGAAAAGTTGAGTATGTTTATCACACCGGTTGGTGGCAGGGTTATTCAACCATTTTCTGGTACAGTCCTTCAAACGATTACATCATCATTATACTGAGCAACAAACACAGCAATTGTGCATATGATATCAAAACGGCCATTTCCATAATGGAAGGAGGCCATAAAGAGGAAGATATCTCAGCCAATGAAGACATTAACACATTTTAATGTTTAAATGAACATTTTCTTCCTCCAATTGATCATATTATCAAATGTTTGTATATTGCAAACTAATTTTATGAATTCAAAAAATTGACACCAAACTGATTAACAACACCATACCCTAACCGATGAAAAAGTTATCTATTTTAGCAACCGGAATACTTCTGGTATTTTTGATCGCATGTAACTCAAATTCAGGAAAAAAGAAATCCATGGACACCGCTAAAGATCTGGCCTCAAATCCTTTTATGCATGCCAGCACATTGCCGTTTCAGGCACCTGATTTTAAAAAAATCAATAACAGTGATTTTGAACCCGCCTTTGAAGAAGGTTTAAAAGAACATTTATCAGAAATTGATAAAATTGCCAACAATACCGAAGCGCCCACTTTTGACAACACGCTGGTGGCCATGGAAAAGAGTGGCCAACTGCTTCGCCGGGTCAATGGAGTGTTCAACATGCTTTCCGGAGCCAATACCGATTCGGTTTTGCAGAAGTTGAGTGAGGAGATTGCACCAAAACTGGCTGCCCAGCAAGATGCAGTTTTTCTGAACCAAAAGCTTTACGAAAAAATCAAAAACCTCTTCCAAAAGAAAGATGAACTCAAACTGGACAAGGAATCAGCACGACTGCTCGAATACTATAATATTCAGTTTATCCGTGCAGGTGCAAACCTTTCCGATGAGAACAAAACAAAGTTAAAAAAACTCAATGAAGAAGAAGCGGGTCTTGGAGCAAAATTCACCAACCAGTTGTTGGCAGCAGCTAAAGCCGGCGGCTTGGTCGTGAACAGCAAAGATGCTTTAAAAGGTCTTTCGGATGGCGCCATAAACTCGGCTTCACAGAATGCAACTTCCGCCGGAGAAAAAGGGAAATGGTTGCTATCATTGCAAAACACCACGCAACAACCTGCCCTGCAATCATTGGAAAATAGGGATACACGTCATCAATTATTTGAAGCCTCATGGAACAGGGCTGAAAAAGGAGACAAAAACGATACCCGTGCAACCATTCTAAGGTTAGCAGAAATCCGTGCCGAGAAAGCCGGTTTATTGGGATTCAAAAATTTTGCCGCCTGGAACCTTCAGGATCAAATGGCAAAGACACCGGAAGCGGTTCAAAGCTTCTTACAGAAATTAATACCCGCAGCCACAGCCAAAGCGCGTAAAGAAGCTGCCGATCTTCAGGCAGTAATCAATAAAGAAAATGGCGGATTCCAACTGGAACCATGGGACTGGGATCATTATGCAGAAAAGGTTCGTAAAGCCAGGTACGATTTAGATGAGAATCAGGTTAAACCTTATTTCGAATTATTCAATGTATTGGAGAACGGTGTGTTTTATGCCGCCAACCAATTGTATGGATTGACATTTAAACAAAGAAAAGACATCCCGGTTTACCAGGACGACATGCGCGTTTATACAGTTTATGATAAAGACGGCAGCGAACTCGGTCTGTTTTATTGTGACTATTTCAAGCGCGACAACAAATCAGGTGGCGCCTGGATGAGCAATGTAGTTGATCAATCAAAATTGCTGGGCACAAAACCTGTGATCTACAATGTCTGCAACTTCACCAAACCGGCTCCCGGTGAACCTGCTTTAATTAGTTATGATGATGTAACCACTATGTTCCATGAATTTGGACATGGCCTGCACGGTCTCTTTGCCAGCCAAACCTACCCCAGTTTATCGGGCACCAGCGTGGCCAGGGATTTCGTGGAACTACCTTCGCAGTTTAATGAGCATTGGGCCTTAGAGCCAAATGTATTCCATCATTACGCCGTACATTACAAAACGGGGGTTGCGATGCCTCAGGTACTGGTCGATAAAATCAAGAAATCACAGGAATTTAATCAGGGATATGCATTTACAGAGATTCTGGCAGCTGCTAACCTTGATATGGAATGGCATACCATTCCGGCTGGCACTAAGATAAAATCAGTCGACGATTTTGAAGCTACTGCCTTGAAACGCACCCATCTTGATCTTCCCCAGGTTCCACCACGCTACCGCTCCAGCTACTTCCTTCACATTTGGGGCAATGGATATGCTGCAGGCTATTATGCCTATTCATGGGCAGAAATGCTGGACGACGATGCCTTCAACTGGTTTAAAGAAAATGGCGGGATGACGCGTGCAAATGGACAGCGTTTCCGTGATATGATCTTATCTCGCGGAAATACAGAAGACTACAATAAAATGTTTTTTGACTTCCGTGGACACAAACCAAACATCCAACCGATGCTGATCGATCGGGGTTTAATAACGAAATAAGGAGTTCGGGATTGAAGAAAATGCCGAAGGCATGACAGGATTATAGCAAATATCTAAAATCAAACAGAACCCCGAAGGGGTGAAAGTATCAGACATATAATACTTTCACCCCTTCGGGGTTCACGTTTTCATTCCTTTTACTATAATATTATCATCCCTTCGGGATTCAAAGAATTAATGGGGTCAGCCCCATTAATTTACATCTTATTGATATTTAGCTTTTTAGAATTAATGGGGACTGACCCCATTTCTTGACATTTCTCTTTCTATTATCTCCTAAGCTTTTACCGCCCATCTAAGTTTAGCTGAACGCGCGCGGGGATTGGTATTGCATTCCTGAACTGATGGCCGGATGGGGTCAGGAGCAACTTCGCTGTAAATACCTTCACGAAAGAAGCGCTGAAAAGATTTCTTCACGCGACGGTCTTCTCCTGAATGAAATGAAAGGATGGCTACCCGGCCACCGGCGGTAAGCGCATCGGGAAGCTTCTCCAGAAATTTATCCAATGCCCCGAATTCATCATTCACAGCAATCCGCAATGCCTGGAAGCAGCGTTGGCATGATTTCTTAATATCTTCTTTACGATTGGTTTGCGGAAGAAACTCCAGCGCATCTATGATGATTTTTTGCAGCTGGGTAGTTGTTTCGATCACCATCCCTTTCGAGAGATGGGTTTTAATGGCATAAGCGATGGGCTCGAAATGAGGCTCATCGGCATTTTCAACCAATATATCCTCAAGTTCGTCCTGAGAAATCGATTTTAGAAGTGCGGAGGCAGGGCTACCGCTTTTAGGATTCAGCCTTAGGTCCAGCGGACCTTCCACCTTAAATGAAAAACCCCTCTCCGGATTATCGATTTGCATCGAAGAGACACCCAGATCAGCGAGGACGAAATGAAGCGGCCCTGTTTCAACAACAAGACGGTCGATATCCGAAAAATTCAGTTTTTGAATCACCAAAACATCAGGTCCATATCCCAAAGCCTGTAGCCGTTCCTGGGTCCTGGGCAATTCAAAAGGGTCTACATCAATGGCATACAGTCGGCCTCCCGGTTGCAGCAGTTTAAGGATCTCAAGGCTATGGCCTCCATAACCCAAAGTGGCATCCAGACCAATTTCTCCGGGCGTTACTTTGAGAATTTCCAATATCTCGTCAACACAAATAGAGCGATGCATCCCGGCAGGCGTTCTTCCCTGATCCATCACCTTAGCAACATCCTCTGCGTAAAGTTCGGGTTGAAGTTCCTTGTATTTTTCCTTGAAGGCTTTGGGGTGTGTTCCCTGGTATCGTACACGACGGACATGTTTGGGTTCCTGATTTTCCATAAGTACAAAAGTAACAAATTAGCGCTATTGTGGTTTATTACTCCAGCTTCGCCAATTCAATTTTGGCAATGTGTTTGTGAGCCCATTATTGGCACCATTAATGGCTAATGCAATACTAAATAAAATGAATTTATTTTAACATTTTGTTGTTTTTAGGCAAATATGATGTAATTTTATAGTCTGGAATTAAAGGGATTAATGGGTTATCAATCCTTATCTCAATTTTCCATCAGAATATTTCCGAATCACCGGTAAAACAGTCTCAAAAATCTCCCCCAAACAGGCAAGCATATTCCCATATAACTTAGATAATATTTCCATATGACTTTCTTAAAAGCCATATCGAAGCCATATCGAAGCCATATTGAAGCCATATTGGTCCCAACTATTGTGATATGACACCGACATGGCTTCAATATGGCTTTAAAATGGCTTCGATATGAAATTTATTTAAATCAAATGGGGATATTAGGGGAGTATTTAGGGAATATTCACCGGATTTAGTGAAGAAATTTTGACAACTTTTGCGGGATGTTTTAATCCGCCATGGTGAAAAAAACTATTGGAGAAAACTTCAGCATAGCTGGAGTCTTAGGCAAATAAAGGTACTACAATTTCAAAGATATTCCAAATTTATATTTAAAATTCCTTCTCATGTAACCCAATAACATGTTAAATAATATTGACAATTAGGTTTCAATATATTATTTTTGTTTTGTAAGTCAATCAAAATTATCAATACACTGAATGATAAACCAGGTCGCCAAAAGTTCATCCTAATACATAAACCCACCGACGACCACAACACTTTTTAAAATGGCAAGATTTGTAGGGCCGTTTAAATTTAGCGGCAATGTAGGAGGTTACAGGGGATATTGGGACAAGGACCTCAAGGAGTGGATTGTGGCAACCAAAAAGGAGAAGAATCCAAACCACAATAAAAATGCACCCCGCGCACAGGAAAATAATGAAGAATTCAAGGGAGTGGCGATGTGGTCAAAAGTGATACGCCGCATGTCCGATGAAGTGGTCTATTTGAAGAAAGGACGCCGGGTTGGCGATTTGAATGCGATCGGGAAAAAGATCCAGTTAATGGATCGAACCGGTACTCGTGGCACACGTCAGATAGAGTCCTCGAAATACAATTTTCCTTTAATTGGGTTTTCCTTTAATAAAGAAAATCCTTTCTCGAGTGTTTTCACGGGTGTTCCCGAACTATCGATCACCGAAGACCGGCGTGAAGTAACGCTCAAAATGCCTGATTTCATCTCGAACTCAAAGTTTAATTGGCCTGAAAAAGTAAGTTATTTCCGTGTATTTTTAGAGATCTTTGAACTGCCTGACCTTGTATGGGACGAGGATCGCGAGAAGTATAATCCTTTTTATTTCGTTATGCCAAAGGGAAAAGCAGTCACCGTGAGCGACTGGATGCCGGTAATAACCGATCCTATTGACTTTCAGCAATCTGTTGCTTTCAAGGAAAACGAGTTACCCAGAGAGAAATCGGCTGTAGTGGTTGTGATGGGACTTGAATTCGCCTCAGGCATGGATTGGGGAACGCCCTATGTGGTGAAAGGCCATGGGACGGCGGCTGTTGTCGCTTGTTTTTAAGAAGTTAATGGTTTTGTACTTACTCCGGGCCGGTATGTGGGCACTGAAGAAGTTGAAGACGATGGGATTTCATTTGGAGATAAAGTATTTGTTATTGCTGAAAACCTGAGTATTCAGTTTGCCAAATCTATTGAATTACAGGAAAGAATAAAAAATAATTTATTGAAAGTTGGCATTAAAATTTAGTGGAAAATAATCCACAAAAAACGAAGGAGGAGTTTACATTTAATACATTTTAATGTACTTTTGTAAACCCCCAAATAAATTAAAATGAAAGAGATCGTAGCCAAAAGAATAAAATCAGCAAGAACCCTGGCCGGCCTGTCTTTGCGTGAATTATCTCAAAAGATGGAAGGTATTGTGAGTCACAATGCCATTACCAAATATGAGAATGGCTTAATGATGCCCGACAGTAAAGTGCTTTTAGCTTTAGCAAAGGCGCTGGATGTGAAGATCGATTACTTTTTCAGACCCTATAATGTGACTATCGAAAGTGTTGAGTTTAGAAAGAAAAGTAAATTATCGGTTAAGAATTCGAATGCTATTCATCAGAAGGTTTCTGACGACGTGGAAAAATATATTGAGTTAGAAGGGTTTTTAAATATCTCTTCTGACTTTGAAAATCCTATAAGTCATATTGAAATCCATACCGGAGAAGATGTTGAAAATGCTGTCAATTATCTGCTAACCACATGGAAAATAGGTTTTAATGCTTTGCCCAATGTAATTGAATTATTGGAAGACAAAGGAATAAAGATTGTTGAGTTAGAAGCGGATGATAAATTCGATGGACTTTCAGGATGGGCCAATAAAACGATCCCTGTGATTGTAATTAATAAGAATTATCCAATCGAGCGTAAACGTTTTACGGCACTCCATGAATTAGGGCATTTACTTTTATCGTTTAAAGCAGAACTTGATCCCAAAACTATTGAGAAACTTTGTCATCGTTTTGCGGGGGCAATGCTAATACCACAAGAAACTTTTTTAATTGAATTTGGAGCTTCGAGAAGGAAAACCAGCATTTCTGAATTAATATCAATCAAAGAATCTTACGGCATTTCTATCCAGGCTATTATGGCAAGAGCTAAAGATTTAAGCTTTATAAACGATGATCGTTACATTGAATTTAGAATATGGCTTAACAAAAACATCGACAGAAAAAAAGAAATAGGATTTGGTCAATTTGTTGGCAAAGAAAATTCCGGTCGATTTAAACAATTGATTTATCGCGCTGCCGCTGAGGATATCATATCAATGAGCAAGGCGGCTAATCTTGCCAATCAAAAATTAGCCACTTTTAGGGATGAATTTATAGCCATATGACAATCGTTGTAAATGATGCCAATGTACTGATTGACTTAGTAAAACTAAAATTACTACCTCACTTTTTCTCATTAAATTTGATTTTTCATACATCGAGTTTGATTTTGGAAGAGTTGCATCAGGAACAACGGGATCAATTGCAGGAATTTATTGATACTGGAATTTTGAATGTATTGGAATTGTCAGCTGATGAGATATCACAAGTGATCGATTTACAAACGGAAAAGCCGCAACTTTCAGAACAGGACTGTTCGGCTATCGTCTGTGCGAAAAAGGTAAATGGTGAACTGCTGACATCGGATAACAACTTAAGGAAGTTTGCAAAAACAAAAAGCGTTGTTGTTAGAGGCCATTTGTGGATTTTCGATTTGATGATTGATGAACAAAAGATTACTGGGGCAACAGGTATTGCGAAGCTTAATGAATTGAGGGAGGTGATAAATCCAAAGTTGGGGTTGCCTGTTCATGAATGTGAAATGAGAATATATAATTGGAAAGAATATATATTAGGAGATGTATGTAAGAAAATCGGTTCAGGTGCTACACCTGGATAAACCATTTAATCTGACCATAATCTACCGGAGAATCGTGATCATCTCATCTTGTTGATGATTAAGAAATTAAGGAGATCAATTTAAAACGGCGAAGGATGGTCAATTTAGTCGGCATATCCAGTTACGAGAAAAAGTATTTTCACTTCGATATGAAAGTCGAGGCGACGCTGGACTTAAAAGATATCGACAAGATCAACAGCTCATCTGGCAATAGCACCATGAATATGGGTCTTGATGAATTTCTGGACAATCCGGATCATGCAGCGTATGGGGGGGAACTATTTGATAACACTCACAAGACCAGCAATACTTTAAATTCTTAAAGAGCGATATGGCATAAAATCAACACTGAATCACCGTTCCAGGGGTGCAACATGGTCCGGTTTGTTCAAATGGGATAAGTATGGTGAATAGGTTAACTTTACCGATGTAATAACAAACAGATTGGCAAAATATACCCATTGCTTAGATATTAAAAATTATTCTTTAAGAAAAGGAAAAAATTAAAAAATAATGCTTATAATTGTACACAAATCCATTCTCTTTAAGTGGCACTGTTTGTAGTGTATTAGGTGGCGCTGATTCATTGTAATATTCACCTTTAAGGATGCTTGAAAATTATCATTCATTACAAACTGCAATCAGAAATTTTCATTTAAACGATTCGCCTAAATATACGATTATGCAGAAACCATTATTTCAAAAAATCAACTTAACGGTAAATAAATCCTTCAATATTTTAAAAGTGTATAGACCTTATTTTGTCGTTCCCTGGCATTTTCATCCGGAGGTTGAAATCATGCTTATAATGAAAGGTACCGGTACTCGATTTATTGCAGACAGCATTGAAGAATTTGAGCCATATGACTTAGTTATGGTTGGAGCAAATTTGACTCATGTATGGAAAAATTGCCCGCAACATTATGAAGAATCATCAGACTTACGAGCCGAAGCGAGGGTGATACTTTTTCGTGAAGATTGCTTCGGAAAGGATTTTTTTGATATTGCTGAAATGGAAGGTATAAAAAATCTGCTGGTAAGAGCCGGAAGAGGAATAAAGTTTTTGGGGGATACTAAATCTGTTATAGCAAGCAAGATCATAGCAGCATTTGAACAAAATGAATTAGACAGGTTTATATCGTTGATTCAGATATTACATGAATTATCTCTAAGTAAAGAATATTCTATCCTATCAAGTATAGGATATGTTCAGCAGATTCAGGCTTCAGACTTATATCATTTAAATATAATTTTGGATTATTTAATTAAAAACTTCAGAAAAGAAATAAAACTGGATGAGATATCAAAGCTTGCTAATATGTCACCCACTGCTTTTTGCCGCTATTTTAAAAGCCGCACCAATAAAACTTTGATTCAGTTCATTAATGAATTAAGGATTGGCTATGCTAAAAGAATGCTAGTGGAAAGTCGTGATAATATCAGCACGATCTGTTTTGAATCCGGTTTTAATAATATTTCAAATTTTTATGATCATTTTTATAAAATAACAGGAAAGCATCCATCACAATTTCGGGATGAACATCATAATAAAATAATTATAGAATAACGGTCACTATGACTATCCTTGTTTTAATCAACAGGTGTCATAAATTACTGATAACATGCTGCTGGTAGAAGCTTTCTGTTTATTCAACATATCCTTGAAATTAATCGTTCAGCAGATATTAATGATTATTATTCTCGTTTTATACTACTGCATCTCTCTTTAAATGATTTTAGTTAAAGCTCAATATCATTTAAAATATAATCAATCAAAAGATAAGAACACTTGCTGAAAAGATAGATAGTTGTTATTGCTTAGGAGAATCTCTGTAATATATAATATACAGAAGGTGGGGTAAACCCAGATCAAATTCCTCCAGAATCATTTGTGGATAAAAGTTTTGATGAAATAATCCTCTCAAAATAAGTTGGGAGGTTTCCCGAGAAACAGGATCAAAAAGTCATATAATTTCAGACTTCCTGACCTCTCGTACATTTGCCCGTCGATCAAATTTCTAACACACAACAACATTAAAAACAAGGTTCTGTTGCAAAAAAATGTAGGTTCTAATATACTCATTATGACGCCATTTCAGGACTTAAAAGAAGATAATTATATTTGTTACAATAATGACATCCCTTAGGAATTAAAGAAAAATGCTGAAGGTATGTCATCATTGTAGCAAACAACTAACCACACCTCGAAAGCCTTGAAAGCATGAAATATATTGATTTACCGAAGCACATTATTCTGCGAACCTAGTTTTTTTTACGCTTAAAATTATTTGTCTCTTAATTATGGTAATGAGTTATCTTACTATTTCTTCAATAACAGCAGCAATATTTTTTAATAATTCAATATCAATAGGAACACTCTTTATGAAGAGATATCATTATAAAAAAGTCTTCGAAAAACAAGACCATCGTGGTTCTTATTAAGGCACTAATTTAAACCCCACTTCTTTCACTTCCTGTGAATTAGTACCAATAAACAGTTTGAAATCACCCGGTTCATAAGTATACTTCATGTTTATATCGTAAAACTTAAGGTCGCGGGCGGTTAGCGTGAAAGTGATGGTTTTAGAATCGCCGGCATTGATAAATATCTTTTGAAATCCCTTTAATTCTTTAACGGGGCGAGTGACTGAACCCACCATATCGCGGATATAAAGCTGGGCAGTTTCTTCGCCGTCGTATTCACTGGTATTGGTGATGGTCACCGTTGCTGTTAATTTGTCTGTCGGAGTTATTGTAGTCTTGTTTAAAGTGATGGGGCTATAACTAAATGAAGCATAGCTTAAACCATAACCAAAAGGATAAAGCGGGGTATTGGGGATATCCATATATTTTGAAGTATACTTTTCAGCAGCATTGAATGGTCTTCCCGTATTTTTGTGATTGTAATAAATCGGGATCTGTCCAACACTACGGGGAAAAGTCATGGTAAGTTTTCCTGAAGGGTTATACTTTCCGAAAAGAACATCGGCGATAGCATCACCTGCACGGGTCCCTGCATACCATGTTTCCAGTATCGCATCCATGTTTTCGTTTTCCCAGGAGAGGGTAAGAGGACGACCATTCATCAGGACTAGCACTATTGGTTTACCAGTTGCTTTGAGTGCTTTTAATAATGTTTTTTGGTTTTTGGGTAGTGAGATGTCGCTCATACTGGCAGCTTCACCACACATGATAGCAGGCTCACCCAAAAATACTACAGCAATATCAGCTTTCCCGACTGTTTTTACTGCTTCTTCAATCAACTGCGTTGGCGATTTAGAATCGGATACTATATCAGCACCATGAGGATTCAGTTGATTGATCAACACGGTATCGTCAAGAATATTGGCTCCCTTTGCATAGAGAAAGCTATTCGAAGGATATTGCTGCTGTAGGGCATCCCAGAAACTTACTGCTTTTTTCCAGTCTCCTGCGCCACTCCAGCTACCGATAAGATCACGCTGGTCTTTAACCATTAGGCCTATAAAGGCTATTTTTGCATCGCTTTTAAGAGGAAGCAGTGAATGAACGTTTTTGAGAAGTACCATGCTTTTTAGTGCTGCTTCCTTAGCCAGTTGCAGTTTTTCTGGACTCATGATGACTTTCGATGCATGGTCATTGCTTAAATTCCTATATGGGTCGGTAAAAAGGCCAAGCTTATATTTGGCTTCTAGTACGCGTCGGCAAGCTTGGTCAATATCGGATAATGGCACTATCTTCTGTTCAACAAGCTTCTTTAACTGATGCAGATAGATCTCACTTACCATGTCCATATCATCGCCGGCCTTGATAGCCAGTTCGGCTACCTTGGGTTCATCACCAAATCCATGGTTCATTAACTCCATGATAGCTGTATAATCCGTTGCAACCAATCCGGTGAAACCCCATTTCGTACGGAGCACATCGGTGAGCAACCATTTATTGGCAGCAGCAGGTACGCCATTTATTTCGTTGAATGAACTCATTATACTTCCTGCACCGGCATCAATTGCAGCTTTGTAGGGTGGAAGGTAAGATTCGAACATCTTCCGTTCACTCATATCTACCGTATTATAGTCTCTGCCTGCTTCTGCAGCGCCATAGAGTGCAAAATGCTTCACACAGGCCATCACCGAATTGTTTGCGGAAAGATCTTTACCCTGATATCCTCGTACAGTTGCAGCAGCAATCTGCGATCCCAGCCAGGTATCTTCACCTGAACCTTCAGAAACACGTCCCCAACGTGGGTCGCGGGCAATGTCCACCATTGGAGAGAAGACCCAGTTTAATCCATCGGCAGAGGCTTCTTCAGCTGCGGCACGGGCTGAGCGTTCTATGAGTGGCAGATCCCATGTTGCAGCCATACCCAGGTTAATCGGAAAGATGGTTTTGTGACCATGGATCACATCATAGCCAAACAGCAAGGGTATTTTTAATCGCGTTTTAGTAATAGCAATTTCCTGAAGCTTGAGAACGGCATCGGGAGTGAAGGTATTGAATACTCCTCCAACCAATCCCTTTTCGATGTTTTGTTCGACACCCGTACTCAGGATAGGTCCGGTGACATCAAAACCGATGGAGGGAAGGTTAAGCTGACCTATTTTTTCATCGAGGGTCATTTTAGACATCAGGGCATTTATGTAATTGTCCATTTTCGCTGTCTTAGTAGTTTGAGCATTAGCTGCAAAAACCGTAAGAACTAAAAAGGAGACTGAAATAAAGCGTTTTATTTTCATAACGTAATTTGTTTATAACATATATAAAAAATCAGGACAGGTCACGACCTGTCCCTACATCATTATTCTGAACGAAATATTTGGGTGCGTTGTGAAACACCATTTTCATTGACTGCCTCTATCTGAAAGTAGTAAGGCTGTTCTTTATCCATTGCTTTAAAATAATATTCGTTGGCGCTATACACCATGATACAGTTGTACAATTTATCGGGAGCAATGCCGGTGTAAATGTTATAAGCATAAGCATTGTCTACACTCTGCCATTTAATCCAGGCACTTCTTTTATCGTAAGCAGTCCGCAAAACTACAAAATGTTTTACAGTATCAGGTCTGGCTCCTCCACCATTACCAAACACCCTGAGTCCACTGATTGCAAACTTTCCGTTGGCCATATGAACATTGACCATTTTGATATACCGAGCCTGAACAGGTTTTTGAAGTTCCACATAATCATGGGGTATATCAGTGTGGTTGGTGCTTTTATCTTTCAGTATCTTCCAGTTTTTATTATCTGTTGAATATAACAAACGGTACTGATGATAAATGTTATTGGGTTTACCCAGTATTGTAGCATCCTGATCGGCATAGTTGATTTGCACTGCATTAACCGTGCTTAAATGACCCAGATCAGTTTGGATCCATTCACCCGGATTAGCTGTTGCTGCACTCCAGTATGTTTTGATGCTTTCATCAACGGCAAAGTTGGCTGTGAAATCTCCCAGGGTTGAAGAGACGGTGACCGGTTTATTGTAATTGAGTAACATCCAGCCTGTGAATGTATTCAAGGTATGGTTGTGATCGAAGTGGACCTTATTTTTTGCAGTTGGCAGGTAATGTGGGTAATCGCCAAAAGCAGTATTTGCATATAAAACATTGTCGTTGTCAAATCCGGCCGGCCAAAGACCCAGCCGGCGTTCGAAGTTGTTTTTTACTGCAATGGTTATCGTAGAGATGTGCCACCAGTTTCCGAAGTTATCCTGAAAGGTATTGCCATGGCCTGCTCCACGAGCAAAGCCACCGGGTTTGTATGAAAAAGGATTGTGCAACTGGGGCTGGAAAGGACCAAGGGGATTGTCGCTGACTTCAACACCGTCGCTGTAACCACTAAACTCTGTTCCGGGTGCGCCATATTGGAGAAAATATTTCCCATTATGTTTGGTCATCCAGCTTCCTTCGATAAAGGGTTTCAGGAAAGTATTGTCCATATATTCACCAAAACGTTGCCATCCGAAACGTTCATCATTCAGTTTAAAGAGTGATATTTCATTTCCAATCGGAGCAAAAGTTTTACGGTTGATCTGTGAGACATAAAGTGGGAATTCATTGCTGCTGCCGTGATAGAGATAAAGTCGGCCATCAGTATCCAAGAAGAAATCGGGGTCCCAGGCTCCTATTTGAAAGTCATGAATTGCTTCATTCCATTGGCCTGATTTGGGGTTGGTACTCATCCAGATAGGAAAAGTCTTGGTATAGGTAGATCCGTAAACCAATAAAGTGTCACCTTGTACCCAAACTGCCGGCGCACATAAATCATCATAAACTTTGTGCTCTGGGCGTAAGAATGAACGTGAGACAAACTTCCAGTTGTAAAGGTCGGTGCTCCACCAGTAACCCATTTGGTTGGTTGAGAATAGATAATAATCACCTTTATACTGCGTAATTACCGGATCAGCAGTAGCCCGGTGTCGGCCTGCATCAGAAAAATCGGGAATGGGTGTATAACCGTAATCCAGATTCATCGGATTACAATAAGTTAAATGTTTTTCCTGTTGTCCTTTGCAAACCATAAATAACTGGACAAACAATATAACAATAAAAATCTGGATAGTTTTCATTCTTCTTTTATTGCTAAACTATGAAAATCGAGTTTCTTTAACCCTGCTTTGACTTCAGGACAACTCATAAAGAGCTTCCACAATAATCCGGTACGGTAGTTTTCGATCATTACCACGATAGGTCCCTGGTCAATGGCCAGATAAGATTTCCCATACCAGTTGCGTGATTCACAGAAGGAATCGGTAAAACCATATTCACCCCAGATCTTATCGCCCAGGTCATAATAAAAATGTCTGAGGGCCTTCATCGAATATTTTGGAGTGTAGGGGAAAGCCGACAGGGCTGCTGTTGGAGAAATCACCCCCAGATCATTGGTTGGGGAATGGGCATTGTATCCTTCGAAGTTATCGCTTGCAGTTAAACCCCAGCAATTCTCACCATAGCCTTTAAACTTTTTAGGGTTATCAATACAGTATGCCCTGTTAATGAGCGTATGGTTTGTGTTCTGTTCCCAGTAGTTTGCATAGCGGTCGGTTAAACCATTAGGGTTAAGACCAATAAAAGAGTATTGAGAGAAGAAGAGCGGGCCGCCATAATCAAAACCTAAAGGAAGTTTTATCCCATAAAAAGCTTTGCCGTTGATAAAGAAATCGCTCTTTACCCACCCTTTATGATAGACATCTGCAGAAACAGGATAGCGTTCACCACAGGCAGCCAGGACATAAGTGATCAAACATTCGTTGAAACCTCGTATCGGAAAATTCATAGCCCAACCATTGTTTGGTGACCAATGCCAGTATAAAACATCTTTCCCTCCATTTGTGTACCAGTTCCATTCAATATCATTCCAAAGCCAGTTGATTTTGTCGCGGAGCTCCTTTTCTTTGGGTGTATCTTGATTATAATACTGTCGGGCACAAAGTAATCCCTCAAACAGATAGGAGGTCTCAACCAAGTCGCCACCATCATCTTTATTGCCAAAGGGTATAATTTTACCGGTACTTCCATGAAGCCAATGGGGGAATACACCATGAAATGAACTTGCTTTTGAAAGAAAGTTGATAATCCTTAGCATCCTGTCTACTGCCTGTTCACGGGTTATCCATTTGCGTTCTATTGCTACAACCATGGCCATTATTCCGAATCCTGAACCGCCCATAGTAACAACATCACCTGAAGTATTACGTTCTCTTGCGAGGCCACTTACGGGGTGACCAAAATCCCAGAAATAACGAAAAGTCTGTCGTTGTACTAAATCAAGCAGGACGCTGTCGGACAGGTTTTTAATAACCCCAACCGGCTTTATTTCAGTGACGTTACCGGCTTTGTTTTGTGCAAACATAAAACATGTAAGCAGCACAAAAAATATTGTTATGATTGTTTTTTTCATTGTAGATAAATATACAAGGTTGTGTTTCTTAATATTGTAGTGTTATTAATTCATGATATTTTTGTGGTATCTTATTGAAGGAATTGATGGCATTATTACTCAACATAATTTGTTTTGCAAATGCGACCAAAATATCTTTTGCGTTCTTTGTTTTTTGTAGCAGTACAAACCAACTTAGGTAATTCTGAAGATACTTGGATGATATCCCAAAGAATTTGATAAGCCATCTTTCGAGTAGGCTGTCCAGAGAGTTGACATATTGAACGTGATAAACCTTGTCTTTAATTTTCTGTTTGTTGGCAATAAAAGTATGATGTTCAATATGTTTCTCCTTTGCCCATGCAATAATTGATGGATGAGAGTCAGAGCAAAGAATGTTGTC